>Ga0209639_1001573_pt1 | contig 21633 bp, 19 predicted proteins | sample EPASupsiteHSE605_FD_187268 | JGI IMG/M metagenome (GOLD analysis project Ga0209639, IMG submission 187268) | Bioremediated contaminated groundwater from EPA Superfund site, New Mexico - Sample HSE6-05 (SPAdes) (version 2) | ecosystem: Environmental > Aquatic > Deep subsurface > Groundwater >...
CTCTTTTAGAGGGTTTAGGCAGAGTTGATTTATCTATAAGAAATTTAGTTATGGGGAGACTAAGATATGAAGGTCGAACAATTTCGATTTTGTGGAAATGAACTTAATTACCTTAAAGAGGTTCTGGATTCTGGGTTTATAAGCTCAACGACTGGAGGTATGAACCGGAGACTAGAAGATGCTTTCGCACAAAGATTTGGGGTAAACTATGCGATAACTGTTAATTCGGCAACCTCAGGGTTGCATGCTGCTTTGATAGCTTGTGAAGTACAACCAGGAGATGAAGTAATTGTTCCGGCATTAACCGTTGTGATGTGCGGATATGCGGTAATTCAGGCAGGTGCTACACCTGTTTTTGCAGATGTTGATATAAATACTTTTCTCATTGATCCCATTGACATAGAACGTAAAATTACTCCGCAAACAAAAGCAATTATGGTTGTTAATTTATATGGGCTGATGGTTGATATGGATAAGATCATGGAAATTGCCCAAAAACATCACTTATATGTCATCGAAGACTGTGCCCAAGCTTTTCTCTCTACCGATGATAAGAAGCGTATTGCTGGGACTGTGGGACATATCGGGGTCTATAGTTTTGAAAACTCCAAACATATGAGCACCGGTGATGGTGGGATCGTAGTCACCAATACTGAAGTCTTAGCAGAGAGAGTTCGTAAGTTTGCAGGTATGGGCTTCAAAAATATTAAGGCCAATTTTGGTCAGGTTCGAAAAAATAAGGATATCTTGCAAGATCCCCAATATTTGAGGCATGATGTTTTTGGCTTTAATTATAGGCTAACCGAATTGGCAGCGGCCGTGGGGTTGGCACAGGTTGAAAGATTGGATTACTTGGTATCCCTGCGTCAAAAAATGGCGCGAAAATTTACAGCGGCTATTGAAGAAACGGGCTGTAAATATTTGATTCCACAGCAGACTCCTGAAGGATATGTAAATTCATATTTCACGTTTGCGGCACGTTTTGATGGGCAAGTTCTAAAAGGAATCAGTTGGTATGATTTTCGGAAAAAGTTTGTTGAATATGGTAAGGACGGCATTTATGCAGCGTGGGCTTTGGTCTATAAAGAGCCATGTATGCAAATGCTGAATAATGAAGGTAGGTTTTTCAGCGATATTGAGGGACAAGGCGGGCAGCACAAAGGATATATGCAAGATATTGAATGTCCAGTCGCGGAAGAATTGCAACCTAAACTGATGCAGTTCCCTACGAATCAAGGTAGTGAGGTCGAGATGGATGTTCAGGCGGAGGCGTTACGGAAGACAATATTGTATTTTGGATAATTTGAATTACTAGGAAGGGAATGTGAATACTTAAGATGATTGATATCAAATTTTATATGAAGGTATACCCTTTAAAACAGGAAATTATGGGCAATAAAATTTGTGATCAAGAATTTTATCAGATAGAACTGGAGAAATATCGCAGTTTAGATCCTGTGATTTATAATATTGAAACAACCAATGCTTGTAACATGAGGTGTGAAATGTGTCCTAGGACAAGTATGATGACGCGCCCTATTGAGACGATGGATCTAATTGTTTTTAAGAAAATAATTGATCAGATTAGGCCTTTTAGCGAGAGTGAATGGGAAACATGGCAAACCTTTGTGGAGAATGAGTATCAAATATCACGTCATGATATGAGTGAAAATCACTTTTTTCTCCATGTTATTCCTAAGGTATTAGTGTTGCATGGCTACGGTGATCCGCTACTGGATAAGGATATGCCAGAAAGGGTACGCCTTCTTTCAGAACGTGGTATTCCCTCTTATTTCAGTTGCAACCCAGCAAATATAGATATTGATAAAACTATAGAAATGTTTGAAAATGGTCTTGGTTATATTAAATATTCTGTAGAAAGCACAGATGATCAACGTCATAAAGAGGTCCGGGGTAGTTGTTCGAATTTTAACGAAAGTTATAACAATATATTAAGAATATTAGAGTTGAAAGAGAAGCGCGGCTATAAAACAGTAGTCGTCATAACCATGTTGAACTTAAATAAATCCTGGCAAATTGAAGAATATGAAAAACTGTGTGAGTGTTTTAAAGGCCAAGATGTCTATATTTATCTAAAAAGTCAGGATCAACAATGGTATCAGGAACAAAAGCATGAGACCAAGTCTATCCATTGGACTGAATTTTGCCAGTTTCCCTGGTCTTCCATGACAATAAAATCAAATGGAGAAGCAGTCATGTGCGTTGAGGATTTTAATAATGAGATTATTCTCGGTGATGCGAGAACAGAAACTCTGTATGATATCTGGAATGGTGAGTCCTATCGTCAGTTGCGACATGATCACTTTGAATTAACTTCTGGTATAAAATGTACTGCTCAGTGTGATATGAAACTTATTGGACAAGTAGTCCAAAATGCCAGAAAGAATATATGAGGTGTTTGGAAAGAAAATGAGGTTTAAGAAAGAAGACGTCCAGTTAATCGTCTTTGATTTTGATGGAGTTATGACCGACAATCGAGTGCTATTATGTGAAAACGGGCTAGAGTCGGTTGTTGTTAATCGGGCGGACGGACTAGGTGTTAAAATCCTGCGGGAGCTTGGTTTTCCCATGCTGATTTTATCGACGGAGACCAATAGGGTAGTATCAGTTAGGGGACAAAAACTGCAAATTCCTGTATTGCAGAATATTCCGGATAAGGCCGAGGCACTTACAAAGTATTGTGCTAAGCGACATATTGATATGAGTGGTGTCATGTTTATCGGTAATGATCTTAATGATTTAGAGGTCATGAAACTTGTTGGTATCAGGGTAGTACCGTCGGATGCTCATCCCAGTGTCAAAAAAATTGCTGATACCATATTATTGTCGCCCGGTGGAGGCGGGGTAGTTAGAGAATTAGCGGATTTATTTGAAGGAATTTAAGGAAGTGATACTTTGGAAATGCCGGATTTTAGCGTGCTTCTAGTATCGCTGTTTAACGGTGAAGCGTTAGGACTCAGGCAATTATATTCAATTTTGCGTGAGCATGGTTATAATACTAAACTGCTTTTTTTAAAGCTTGATTTGGAGAAAAACTATGAAGAACGACAACGCGATATATTTACGAACAATATAGATGGAGTAAGTGAAGAGGAATTGGATCTTCTCATCAATCTCATTGCTGCTATTAAGCCAAACGTTATTGGGGTTTCTTTGGTGTCTTCTCATTTTCATTTATATAAACGATTATATGCTCGTATTCGTGATTTGGGAGATTTCAAACTAGTAGTAGGTGGCTGGCAACCTTCATTAAATCCAGAAGAGGTAATTCACTATTGCGATATATTATGTATAGGAGATGGAGATGAGGCTTTTCCAGAGTTGATTGATCGGATCAATAATAATGAGTTAATTGATGATGTTCAGAACATCTGGATTAATAATCAGGGAATAATCATTAGGAATGGGATACGTCCTTTAAACAAGAATCTTGACTCTTTGCCAAATGCTGTTTTTGATAATGAGTCAACATATTACATTGAAAATAATCAAATTGTTAACCTTGATCCGTATATGGATAATACGCGATATGGAATTATTGCTGGAAGAGGATGTCCTTATCATTGTACATATTGCTCTAATTCCCATATGATTAAGTCTGTGTATCCTCAGGAGTGGTCCAAAATTCGATATCGTAGTGTAGGCCATGTTATGAATGAACTCTTAGAGGTAAAAAATAAACTTCATAAGGTGAATCGAATTAATTTCTATGATGAAGTTTTTCTACCCAAGAAACAATGGGCAGAGGAGTTCTTTAAGCGGTATAAAAAAGAAATCGGACTCCCTTTTTATTGCATGTTTTATCCTGGAACATGTCAAGAGGAACTTGTCAAAGTAATGAAAGAAGGTGGTCTTTCGGGTGTTTGGATTGGGATTCAGTCAGGATCAAGACGTGTTCGAGAAGACGTGTATCTGAGAAAATATTCAAATGCATTAATCATCGAACAAGCTAATATTTTTCGTGCTCATGATATTAGTGTGAGATATGATTTCATATTTGATAACCCGTTTGAAACCTTTGAGGAATCGTTAGAAAGCATTTATTTAATGTTAGAACTGCCGGAACCATTTTCCCTTAATTTATTTTCGTTAAAGTATTTCCCCAATACTGATATTTCAAAAATGGCGTTAGAGGCTGGGTTTATTACAATTGCGGATTATGATGATCATTTGGCTTATGATCAACATAACTATTTTATAAACCAAAAAAATCAAACTTGTAAATCCGAATTCAGTAATTATTTAGCTATGTACATATCCTTCCTAGCAGCTAAAGGGAAGGTACAAATGAACAAAAATAATATTTATAATTTGATTGAGAACTTTAAATCGCATGGGAGTTTAAGGGAAATACAAGAATTACTTGAACCGTACCTACAAAATAGCGATAGGGACATTCTGTCTTCTTGAAGTTTAGTGTTAGTGAGGAGTAATGGTTTTGCAAGAAGATGAAATAGTTGCGAACAAAAAAATTATCACATCTTCAGTGTTTCGGCAATTGCGGGAAGAGTTCCGTTCTAAAGGGATGAAAGTAGCCCATTGTCATGGAGTGTTTGACTTATTACACCCTGGCCATATTGCGTATTTTGAAGAGGCTAAGTCAATAGCGAATGTACTAGTTGTGTCAATAACAGCTGCATCCTATGTGAATAAAGGACCAGGCAGACCGTTTTTTTCAGATGAATTAAGGATGCAATCATTGGCAGCGTTGGCATGTGTTGATTTTGTTATGTTGGTGGAAGCGGCTACTGCCATTGAGATAATTGAAATTATCCAACCAGAGTATTATGTTAAGGGGCAAGAATATGCTGTTTACTCTGATGATGTAACGGGTAATATTGTGCACGAAGTAAATCAGGTACGTAAGTATGGTGGGGATGTTTACTTTACGACTGGAGTTGTATTCAGCTCAACCAAATTAATCAATAATAATTTTCCGGTTTTTCCTCCAGGTGTCAAAGAATTTGTTCGAAATTTTTCTAGGCTGTATTCGTTCGAGGATATAAAAAGTGTTGTTGATTCTCTAGAAACTCTTAAAGTATTAGTTATCGGTGATATTATCATTGACGAATATGTATTTTGTTCGGTACAGGGTCTCATGTCCAAAGATCGGGGTCTATCTACACACTATGATTATGAAGAACGGTATCTGGGCGGAACGCTTGCTATCGCTAGACACATAGCCAATTTTTCTAATCGCGTTACTGTAACCGGAATTATTGGAACAAAATCCCTCGATATTTATAACCAGATTGTCACTGATCTTGGACAGAAGGTAGAGATAGAATTACTATTAGATGATAATTTTCGCACGGTTGTTAAACGGCGGTTTGTTGAGAGACATGGTGTGCGCAATGAATATGATAAACTTTTGTCGATAAATTATCTCCCTGATGAACATCAGGAAACCCTTATTAATAGAGACGGTTTTAATAAAACTTTAAGAAATAAAATTAGCGAATACGATTTGGTTATTGTGGCAGATTATGGACATGGGTTAATTGATCACACAACGATGGAAATCATCGAAAAAAATTCCAGTTATTTAGCGCTCAATTGTCAGACCAATTCCTCTAATTTTGGGACGAATTTGATTACTAAATATAGTCGTGCCGATATATTTACGGTTGACGAACGAGAATTACAGTTAGCCTGCGCCAGTCGTTCAGGTGAACCAGGAGTACTATTGACGCAGCTTACAACACATTTTAATGGCAGTACTGGATGGGTGACGTTAGGATCATTAGGTTCAATGTGTGTCGCGCAAAATCGGGTTGTAAGTCGTACTCCTGCTATGACGCTAACGGTTCAAGATACAGTTGGTGCTGGAGATGCCTTCTTTTCTTTAGTTAGTCTGTGTGCTCGTGCAGGTGCACCAGCTGAAGTATCTTCCTTCATTGCAAACATTTCAGGTGCAGTGGCGGCGAATATTCTGGGCAATTCTCGGGCTGTAACCAAGGCTGAACTATTGAAGTTTGCTACAACATTATTAAAGATTTAAAATTGTAGTAGGAATATTCGGAACAATTCAAATGAGTGAGGCATGATGTTTATGTTTAGTAATTATCTTCAAAAATTTGAGCAGGTTGTGCGCTCTATTGAGTGTTGCGAAGGACAGCAAGTTACAAATCTCAATTATTTAATAAATAAAATAATTGCCCTGCTAGCTATTTGTAAAGGGTGTGGTAATAAAATGATGTGGATTGGTAATGGCGGTAGTGCAACTATTGCTTCTCATGGGGCGATCGATTATTGGCGTACTGCTGAAATTAGGTCAATTTGTTTTAATGATGGAGCGTTGTTGTCTTGTATCAGCAATGATTTTGGTTATGCGTCGGTATTCGAAAAACCTATAGAATTATTTGCTGACCCCGGCGATGTTTTGGTAGCTATTTCGAGTTCTGGTCAATCTGAGAATATTATCAATGGGGTGAGGGCAGCAAGAGAGAAAGGGTGTGCTATTATTTCCCTCTCTGGTTTTTTGCCAGACAATCCTTTACGTCGGTTAGGCGATTATAATTTTTATGCCCCGTCAAGTCAATATGGATATGTCGAGTTAGCTCATGGCCTTTTATGCCATAGTTTCTTGGATTTATATATGAATCAATCAAATGGTGAGCCGATATGGTAGATTATCGGATTGATTCTCATAAGCTGATCTATCATCCAGATCGGGTCGCCGAATGGATGATAGGTAACAATATTTATCCGATTTGTATGGAAATCTCCCCCTCCAGTAGTTGTAATCATCGCTGTCAATTTTGTGCGTTTGATTATTTAGCGTATAAACCAGCATTTTTGGATAAAGATTTAATTTTAGGCAATTTACGTGCCATGGCGGTAAAGGGCGTAAGAAGCATTGTCTTGGCTGGTTCGGGCGAGCCCCTGCTGAATCCAGCTAGTCCTAGCATTATTAATGGTATAAAAGAGTGTGGAATGGATGTTGCCATGTCTTCGAACGGGGTACTGTTTACGCAGACAATAGCGGAAGAATGTTTAGCGGCATTGACTTGGATACGATTCAGTGTGAATGCTGGTACGGCAGAAACATATAGCGCTATTCATGGAGGACAACCTAATGATTTTAAAACTGTCTTGTCTAATATCCAAGAGGCAGTTGCTAGAAAAAGAAATAAAGAACTAAGGACTACTTTAGGTGTGCAACTATTATTAATTCCAGAAAATCTTAATGATGTTTTTACTTTGGGCAAATTACTTAGAGAGATTGGTGTTGATTATTTTACAGTGAAACCTTATTCCCAACATCCGTTAAGTATTAATGAACTTGATAATACCTTTGATTATCATACATGTTTGGATTTGGAGAGGCAGCTTACCGAGCTTAGCACTGATTCTTACCGAATTTTATTTCGCTCACAGGCGATGGGTAAATTGAAGAAAGAACGGCAGTATAACCGTTGTTTAGGGCTGCCATTTTGGGCTTATATTGATGCGCATGCTGATGTATGGTCTTGTCTGGCCTATGTGGGAAACGCTGACTTTTGCTATGGCAGCCTGCAGGAACAGAGTTTTATTGAACTGTGGGAAGGAAAACGGAGGGCCGAGATCATGGAACGAATTAGGAATATGGATGTTGCTCAATGCCGTGAATTGTGTCGTTTAGATGAAATTAACACTTACTTATGGCAATTAAAACAACGAGTTGAACATGTGAATTTTATTTAAGGTTAGTGAATCAGGAAATATTATGGGGAGGAATATGATGCAAGAGAAAGCTACTCCATATAGCAATTTAAAAGTATTTGCCCATCCAGATAGGTTGGCTGCTATAGTAAAGGGGGAACAGCCTGCACCTATTTATATTCGGATTAAACCAACTAATATATGCAATCATCGTTGTTACTACTGCAGTTATGCAGATCATGATTTGGCGCTACGAAATAATGTATACTCTAGTGATCAAATTCCATGGGATAAGATGCAACAAATTGTCAATGATATTGGTGATATGGGTGTGAAGGCAGTTACTTTTAGTGGAGGTGGCGAACCTTTAGTATATCCTCATATTATACCGGCGATGCAGGCTATCTTAGCAAATGGTATAGATCTGTCTGTAATTACCAACGGACAGTTGTTGCAAGGTGCTATCGCTGAAGTGTTGACTCAAGCAAAATGGGTTAGAATTTCAATGGATGCGGCTGATGCGAATCGTTATTCGAAAATTCGCGGTATTCCAGCACAGGCTTTTCAGCAAGTGTGTGAAAATATTCAACAGTTCGCTCAAATTAAACCGCAAGAATGTGAACTGGGTGTCAACTTTGTTATTAATCATGAGAATTTTGACCAAATATTTGCGGCTGCAAAATTGGTGCGTGATTTAGGTGGCAATCACATTAAGTTTACGGTACGGGTTACCAAAGACGTGGATGAGTACCATGCTCCGTTTAAAGAAAACGCCATTACCCAAATCCATCGAGCACAAAACGAGCTTGCTAGTGACGCATTTAGGGTCATTAATAAATATGAGGGTGATTTTGCTTCTTGTGCTGTTTTCAGAAGAACATATTCACGCTGTATTGCAAAAAATTTGGTGACAGTTATTGCAGCTAACAGTAAAGTTTATTTTTGTCATGATAAAGCCTATGTCAATAGTGGTATGGTCGGTGATTTAGCAGAGCAGTCGTTTCAGGAATTGTGGTCTTCGCCTGAAACTAAAGAGAGATATCGTGATTTTGATGCAACACTGGAGTGCAATCATCACTGTGTATATGATGATCGCAATATTCTCTTGAATACTTTCCTGTCTTTGGAACGTCAGCATGTCAACTTTATTTAAAAGCAAGAAGATTACTTTATTTACTTAACAGGAGTAAGAATGAGGATAGATCGTCGAAGCAAAACTAGAAAGGATGCCAAGAGATGACTAATCCATTTGTCAAGTTTTATGGAGAAAACAATATATCACCTGTGCGGCAAAATATTGATGATCTTTCCAAACATTTTTTGCGACGTGAAAATTTATATAGGACGATTGGTTTAGCACCATTTTCTTTTAGAGAGAGACGGATTTTAGAGGTGGGTCCAGGGGGAGGCTATAATTTTCTTCATTTATTTGCGCAAGGGGCAGACGTTGATTTTGTTGAACCTAATCTTACTGCCCAATTGGAATTGGGTGAACTGTTAGCTAAACATGGCATTGCACGTGATAGGTGGACGTTATTTGGGGATGTCGTTGAGAAGTATGAAACAAGCAAAACTTATGATGTTGTTCTTGCTGAGGGTTTTATTCCAGGCCTATATCACAGAGATCAAGTGATTTTAAAGCTTAAGAGTCTAGTTAGTGAAGGCGGAGTAATTGTTGTTACGTGTGTTGATGAATTAAGTCTATTTTTTGAACACTTAAAAAGAATGGTTGCTTATCGCTTGATTTCTGGCATGACGGAATTTGAGTCTAAAGTTCGTAAACTTGTTGAGGCTTTTGAGTCCCATTATTTATCTTTGGGACATGTTTCACGGTTAGTACAGGATTGGGCAATCGATGCGTTCTTAAATCCAGCAGGATATGGAGAAATGTTTGGTATTGATAATTGCATTCAGGAATTCGGAGATAGCTTTGATTTTTTGGGCAGTTCTCCTTCTATGTTTACAAATTATTCTTGGTATAAAGATACTCATTATAATCACTATTTAAATGTATTAGAGCAGTTTAGTATTAAAAGACATGCATTATTATTATTCGATTTGCCAGAGAGTACAAGGAAGGCATCGGAGAATGAAAAGCTTGTTGAGTTGGCTACAAAAATAAGAACTATGGCAAAAAAAATTCAAGATAATAACGAAGAAATTAGTTTTAATAAAATAATTGTAATGTTAGCAGATTTTAAGGTAAGAGCATTTGACATTGATCCTAGAATTCCTAAGATTATCGATGAGACTGTATTTTTATTACAGAAAGATGCTTTGGAGGCAGAAGATATTCGGAAAGCCAAAAATTTTGGGACAGCATTTGGTCGAGGGCAGCAGTATGTGACTTTGGTTAAGCGAGGATCTTAGTCAGCCAAAGAGTAATCGTGTTAACTGGAGAGGTGAGAATGGTTGTACCATAAATGGAGGATAGCATATATGAACGAAATATTAACATCATTATTTTTTAAAATGCTTAGAATACGTTTAGTAGAAGAAGCAATCGCGAGGTTATATCACGAGAAAGAGTTTCGCTGTCCAGTTCACCTATGTGTTGGACAGGAAGCTATTGCTGTAGGTGTATGCGAGAATTTATTGCAAAATGATTATGTAATGAGTTCCCATCGTTCCCATGGACATTATTTGGCAAAGGGCGGAAGTTTGCAACGGATGTTTGCTGAAATGGCTGGAAAGATCACGGGGTGTTGTCGTGGCAAAGGTGGATCGATGCATTTAGTTGATCAAAGTGTCGGGTTTCTTGGATCTACCGCTATAATTTCAGGAACAATTCCAGTCGCAGTTGGAACCGCTTTTGCTAGCAAGTTGAAGAATCGGCGTAATGTTACGGTCGTATTTTTTGGTGATGCTGCCGTGGAAGAAGGAGTTTTCCATGAAAGCATTAATTTTGCCGTTCTACATAAATTACCAATCATATTTGTTTGTGAAAATAATTTATACTCCGTGTATACCCGGCGTAATCTCCGCCAACCAGATAGAGAAATTTATACAATGGTCAGAGGACATGGTATAAATGCTTATAAGTGTGATGGTAATGATGCTGTGAGTATTTATAACTTAAGTAAAGAACTGGTAGATAGCGCTCGCCAAGGGGGGGGGCCTTCTTTTGTTGAGTTTTCTACCTATCGATGGTTAGAGCACTGCGGACCCAATTATGATAATGATTTAGGATATCGTGATCGAGAAGAATTTGAGGCGTGGAGAGAAAATTGTCCGATTATAAGGATGAAAAATATGCTTATAGAGCAACAAGTACTAACGGAAGAGATGGTTATTAGAATGAATAATTCTATTACCCAAGAGATTGAAAAAGCAGTTGTATTTGCCGAGGAAAGCCCATTTCCTGAAGCGGATCAGCTTTTTCAACATATTTATTCGATTGTGGGTGATGAGGGATGAGTCACAGAATTTTGACATATGGCGAGGCATTACGTGAGGCCTTCGATGTTTGTTTAAAAAAAGATCCCAATGTATATTTAATAGGATTAGGTGTTCCTGATCCAAAAGGAATTTTTGGAACTACCTTGGGATTAGCAGAGAAATACGGGGATAAAAGGGTCATGGATATGCCAGTATCGGAAAGTGCAGTTACTGGTGTTGCAATTGGGTCAGCGTTAGTAGGTATGCGTCCAGTGATGAGCCATCAAAGGTTGGATTTTGCCTTAATGGCAACTGATCAGATTATCAATAATGCTGCTAAATGGCACTATATGTTTGGTGGAGTGGCTAAGTTACCCCTTACCATTAGAATGATTATTGGGAGAGGTTGGGGACAAGGTCCACAGCATGCCCAGAATTTACAGGCCATGTATATGCATATACCAGGCCTGAAAGTGGTCATGCCTTTTTCACCCTCTGATGCAAAAGGGTTGATGATTGCAAGTATAGAGGACGATAATCCAGTAATATTTATTGAACATCGTTGGTTGCATAATGTTAAAGGGCATGTGGATGAAGGCGTATATAGTGTGCCGATTGGCAAGGGGAAGATTGTTCAGTCTGGAAAAGATATTACCATAGTAGCCAGCTCTTATATGACTCTGCAAGCTTCAAAAGCAGCTGAACAGTTGAGTAAAGTTGGAATCAATGCAGAGGTTATTGATTTACGTACGATTAAACCACTTGACGAGGAAATAATTCTAGAATCCGTGAAGAAAACAGGTAGGCTAATCGTAGCAGATTCCGGGTATTTAACAGGGGGAGTAGCCTCAGAGGTCGCTGCTATTGTCGCCGAAAAAGCTTTTGAGTATTTGAAAGCTCCCATTAGGCGAATTACAACACCTGACTGTCCTGCCCCTACTAGTAGGGCATTAATAAAGTATTATTATACGGATGCTCAGGAAATAATAAATCAGGTCCTTAAGTTACTTGATATTAAACCTGATGCGAAAATGGAGAGTTTGTTATTTTTAGAGAGACCTCTCTATTACGATGTTCCAGATCAATCATTCACAGGTCCTTTTTGATTATCTTGAGAGGAGAGAAATATGTTAGCCGATAGTCGATTTAGGAAAAATGTTTTAATTATTGGTATTAGCAGTGATATCGGAAAGAATTTGGCTCAACAATACATTGCTGATGGTCATTGCGTGATCGGAACATATCGCAACCAGGATTTTATCAAGAATATACCCGGTAGCTCGGAACATAAGCTATTGCAATGTGATATTAGTGATACAGAAAGCATTAAATCGTTTTGTAATAATTATCAGGAATTATCGTTACCTTGGGATGTCTTAATTTCTTGTGTAGGGACTTTGGAGCCAATCGGACGGTTTTTTAATTCGGATTTTGATGATTGGGAGAAGTCAGTTATGACGAATTCTACCTCGCAATTGCGAGTTTTGCATGGGATCTATCCTCAGCGGCGCAAAGGAGAAGTATCAAGCGTGATTTTTTTTGCGGGTGGAGGCACAAATGGGCCATTCCGGAATTATTCAGCTTATTGTATCGCCAAAATCGCGTTGATAAAAATGTGTGAATTATTAGATGATGAAACGGATGATTTAAATATTTGTGCTATCGGTACAGGGTTTGTAAGGACTAAAATTCATCAGCAAACATTAGCAAATGCAGAAGCTGCAGGAAAAAATTATGAGAAGACTAGAGAGTTTTTGAAATCAATAAATAATGGTACTTCCATGTCAGACATATATCGATGTATCAATTGGTGTGTTTCTCATGATAAGTCCATCGTTGGTGGTCGAAATTTTTCGATTGTTCATGATCCTTGGAATATGGTCAATATACCTTTTAAGGAATGGTTACAGAAGGACGAAAATCATTTCAAATTGCGTCGATTCGGTAATGAACATTATACTTAATCAAGTTGTCAAAATTGTTTGAGAGGGGTATGCCAGTGGTAGATAATCATAAGAATAATTTATCCGCTGAGGATGCATATGCGGAAGGGACGGATTATCAATTTGATATGCCAGAACTTCGATTAGGACCTTGGACATCATATAGTTTGGTTAATGATCCTAAACATATGTGCTTTGTGCTTTCTCGGTATAAATTTTGTGCTAAGATGCTCGAAGGAAAGAAACACATAATGGAAGTTGGCCCTGGCGATGGATTTGGTTTGCCAATTATTGCACAGGTTGCAGAACAGGTTTCAGCTGTGGACTGGGATGATCGGCTGCTGAAAGGAAATGCAGAGAGATTAGTGGATATCAAAAATATCAACTATTATCACGTAGATTTTAATAAGAGTTCTATTGATCTTACGGTAGATGCGGCATTTGCTATTGACGTAATTGAGCATTTGGAACCAGCTAATGAGGCGAATTTTATGAGGAATGTGATAAGTTGCTTAAGCCCTGAAGGTGTATTTATTGTAGGAACTCCAAATATAACGGCGGCCCAATTCGCAACTCCACGTAGCCAGGTACAACATATAAATTTAAAGAGTATGAAAACCTTACGTGAATTGATGGGAAGATATTTCTCTAACGTGTTTATGTTTGGTATGAATGATGAAGTTTTGCATACTGGTTATGGACCTATGTGCCATTACATATGGGCCTTGGGAGTTGGAATACGTTCCTAAAGGAGGTCATTGGATGAAACTCTCGGATTATATTGCTCTGTTTTTGCGTGAACAAAACATTCGACATGCTTTTGTAGTTACAGGAGGAGCAGCTGCTCACTTAATTGATTCGGTGGACAGAGAACCAGGAATTGACTATGTCTGTACACAACATGAACAAGCCAGTGCTATGGCTGCAGATGCCTATGCCAGGACCACAGGTAATCTAGGAGTAGCTATCGCCACAAGCGGGCCGGGAGCAACTAATATGATTACAGGTTGCTGTTGTTCTTATTATGATTCTGTTCCTGTTATATATATTACCGGACAGGTTGCTACTTTTCGCTTGAAGCGAGATTCTGGTGTTCGACAATTGGGCTTTCAAGAGACCGATGTTGTTGATATGTTTAGGCCAATTACGAAATATGCCATTTTGTTGGAAGATCCTTTTAAAATTCGCTATATTTTAGAAAAAGCTGTCTATATGGCGAAATCAGGGAGACCAGGACCCGTCTTAGTAGACGTTCCTGATAATTTGCAACGTGTTGATATTAATCCTAACACGCTAGAAAAATATGTCCCCGAGGTACTTCAGGGTAGCGCTGTCCAGTTTACTGAAAAGATTGAGGACTGTTTTAACTTGTTTAGGGGGGCAAAGCGGCCTGTAATGATATTAGGCTGGGGTATTAGGTTATCTGGGGCCGAAGCTGAAGTTAGGAATCTTGTCGAGTTGCTTGGTTTTCCTGTTCTTCTAACTTGGGGTGTTCTAGACCTGATACCTTTTGAGCACCGTTTAGTAATCGGTTCTTTTGGTCTACATGGTACACGGTATGGTAATTTTGCTGTGCAAAATGCAGACCTTGTTGTTGCTATTGGTACTCGTTTGGATACTCACGTCACTGGTACCCCTGTGTCTGGGTTTGCGAGAGAAGCGAAAAAGATTATGGTCGATATAGATGAGTGTGAGTTAAATAAATTTTCTAAGCATGATATGAAGATTGATGTTGCTATTGCAGCAGATGTTAAACAGTTTGCTGACGTATTAAATCGTGGGTTAATGAATTATGAACCAACTAATATTTCCAATTGGTTAGCAAAGATTAATACTTGGAAAGAACAATTTCCGATTTGTCCCGATTCCTACCACCAAGAGGAGAAAATTAATCCCTATGTTTTTGTAAAGACATTATCAAAGGAAACACAAAAGGGCGATGTTCTTTTTGTTGACACAGGATGCAGCGTAGCTTGGGTAGCCCAGGCGTTTGAGTTTAAAGAGGATCAACGGTTGTTTAGTGCCTTTAATAACACTCCCATGGGTTATGCATTGCCTGCCAGTATTGGGGCATGTTTCGCTTTAAATCGGAAGAGAATAATTTGTATTTCTGGTGATGGCGGTTTGCAAATGAATTTACAGGAATTGGCTACTGTTGTTAGACATAATCTGCCAGTAAAAATTTTCTTAATTAATAACCATGGCTATAGTATGATACAACAGACCCAAGAGCAGTGGCTTGATTCCCGGTATGCTGGTTCGACAGTAGAGGGAGGGTTGGCATTCCCTGACTTTGTTCTGTTAGCGAAAACTTATGGATTTAAGACCGTTACTATTACTAAAAATTTGGGTCATGCCGATAAAATTAGAGAAGTACTTGAAGGGAATGGACCAGTGTTTTGTAATATAGAAGTGGATCCTGGTCATAGAGTTATTCCCCAAGTCGTATTTGGACGTCCTATTGAGGATTCTGGTCCGTTATTACCTAGAGATGTTTTTTTGAATCAGATGATTGTCCAACCTGCCGATGCGTCCCTAGAATAGGAGGAATTCACCAAATGGAAATCAATTTAATGGATAAGTATCCGCGGTCTTTTCGTCCTATTGAGGAAAGAGGGCAGTTGGTTACAGAGGAGCACCGTGCTGTTGCAAGACAGTTTGGACAGCAATATTTTGATGGTGAACGTCTTTATGGGTATGGTGGTTATTATTATAACCCGCGTTTCTGGACTGAGACCGTAAAACGTTTTCGCGATTATTATAATTTGCTAGATAATTCAAAGATTCTGGATGTTGGTTGTGGTAAAGGGTTTATGATGTATGATTTCAAAAAAATGATGCCAAATGCTGATATTCAGGGTATTGATATTTCTGAATATGCTTTTAATAAGAGTGTAGAACAAATGAAAGAATATATAAGTATTGGTAATGCAAAAAATCTCCCTTTTTCTGATCACGCTTTTGATTTAGTAATTAGTATCAACACAATCCATAATTTGCCGTTGGAGGAATGCAAGCAAGCATTGCGCGAAATACAACGTGTGACTTGCGGGCGGGCATTTCTTGTTGTTGACGCCTGGCGAACAGAAGAGGAACGTCAGCGGCTAAGAAAATGGAATTTGACTGCATTAACCTATATGAATGTTGATGACTGGGTAGCACTGTTCCAAGAGGTGGGCTACACAGGTGATTACTACTGGTTTATTCCATGATTAATTGCATAAGATGAGATAAATATCTGTTTATGACTTCTAAATGGAGGAATAGGGTTGAATGAACGAACTAATAAAGTATGCTTTGAAATATGAGCAAGAGGATAACCTTAATGAAAGTGAAAAGTATTATTTAAGAGCACTTGCTGATTATCCAAACGACAAAGAAGTGTTGTCTTATAGTGCCATTTTTTTGTTTAAAAAAGGTGATTATGAAAATGCTTTGGATCTTTTTGTGCAAGCTTATAGTCACCCAGATCAATGGGAAGATACAAGAGAAGACTTGTTTAATCACATAATAGACGCATACTATCAACCGTATGAAGAGACACTTAAAAATACTTATCTCAATAATGTTCAGGCTTTAAGGGCTTATGAGCATAATTGCATTCCATATCATGAAGCTTTTGAGGACTTATCCTATCTATGTATTCCTAGAAATGAATCGGAAAGTTATATTTGGGATAAACGTACGAAAAGTTTCAGTGAGTTGCTGGTAATAGATAAGACAATTACTTCCTATCAGGTAGCGATCGATGATTGCGTTGTTGGAGTCAATCTATTTGATTTATCAAAACTGCAAAGTCTGATGGAACAGACTAGGAATCCAGCGTGGATAGATAATATCAAGGTCCCAGTTTATATAGTTTGGCGCGATAACAAAAAAATGCAACAATATTTACAATTGGTAAACTACGCCACAATTATACAGCTTCAAAGAGCTGTCTTCTTTTCAGATTACGGTGTTGAATCAAAGTTTGTAGAATTTTTTAGCGATCATCAAGCTATCTTGCCTAATAAGTTAGTGGGAGATGATCAGTATTTTCAAGAGATTATCTTGATTTTGAATCGAGTTTCTTTGATTCGAGAGCAAGATATTGCTCAAAAATTAACTAAAATCAATCAAATGGCGCAGAAATATGATAAAAAATTTTATCAAAAATTATTTTCTGGGAGTTCTGACAGGATCCGAATTTTGTTTTATACGTGTAGGTTTTCTACGTTTATTCAATATGCGAATAGAGATTTCATGCAAGCTTGTCAGGCTTTGGGGATTCAGTGTGAAGTACTTATTGAGAAATCAGATATTCATCGAGTTCCCCCAAACACAGAATTGGTACATAGAATTGCCATATTCAAACCAAATATAATTTTCTTTATCCATTACTTTAAGTCAGATTTCAAAGTTATTCCCCCCAATATTATGTCACTAAGTTGGCTTCAAGATCCTAATACAAAATTTACTTCACGTGAACATGCTCAACAATTCCGTTGGAATGACTTTGCTCTAACTTATACTCATAATTGGCGTGAGCAAATGATCGATTCGGGTTATGATAGCTCAAGGATAAGAGTGCAACCAGTGCCAATTGATGAAAATGTTTTTAATTCTAGAAATCTTACGCAAGAGGAGAGAGAACTTTATCAATCTGACATTGCTTTCGTTGGTAATTATATGAGACCAGAAAAAGATTTGGCGAATTTACTCATAAAGTACACAAACGATACATTGAGCCCTGAAGTAAAAAATAGAGTAATTAATTTATTGGTTAGTACTTATGATAGTTTAGGTTCAAAAATCGGCAATAATGAATTAATTGTGAGTATTGAACAGTGTAAATCAGTGATTAACGAGTTTGCTAAATCGTTGGAGATAAACATTGAAGTTGCCGTGTCACAGCAAATTGCTCAAGACTTTTTTTATCCACTATGTTATAATCTCCATCGCAAGATTACTCTTAAATGGCTGATTGACGCTGGTTTTCATGTAAAGTTATGGGGGAATGGGTGGGATATTGATCCTAACTTTAAGGCCAGTGCGATGGGACCATTAACTCATGGTACCAATTTGGCTAAAATGTATTCTTGCGCCAAGATCGTCCCGGGAACCTTTTTTTGGTCGACAGCACATTATCGTTGTTGGGAATCAACTGCGAGTGGGGCATTATGCATGAATAGGTATATTCCAAAAGAAAATGACCAGGCTGATATAAGGGAGTTTCTTACAGAAAATGAACACTTTATATTTTATGACAGTAAACAGGATTTAATTAGTAAAGTTAATTATTATTTAACTCATGAAGAAGAACGAAAACGTGTTGTCGAAAATGGTAAACTTGAAATTCTAAAAAATCTTACCTATACTAGCGCGGTACATAAATGCCTGAATCTTATTAAAGAGAATTTGGCAAACATGTAATATTGAATACATATGCAGTATTAATTTTATAGCGGGTTGATTAGAAGATGACAAATAAAGCTTTATTTACAGATCGGGATGGAATAATCAACGTTGATAAACATTATGTTTTCAAAAAGGAAGATTTTATCTTTATTGATGGTATCATCGAAATCCTTATGCATTTTCAACACATGGGATATCTGCTGATTATTATCACCAATCAATCAGGTATTGCCAGAGGCTATTATACGGAATCTGAGTTTCACACATTGACAGAGTGGATGATACAGAGGTTTGCCCAAGCCGGAATAAATATCACAAAAGTCTATTTTTCTCCATATCATTTGGAGCATGGCATTGGCAAATACAAAAAAGACAGTTTTTGCCGTAAACCGAATCCAGGGATGATCTTAACGGCAAAAACAGAGTTTAATATAGATTTAGAACAATCCATGCTGGTGGGCGATAGAGAATCTGATATCGAAGCAGGGCTGAATGCAGGGATCAAAACAAATATTTTGTTAAGCCGCTCTGATGGCAATGTAAAAAAAACCAAAGCTACTTATGTTATTACTGATATTAAAGAACTGATTACCTATGATGTTGAAAAGCAGAAAAATTATGAGGTGGATTAGGATGAAGACGCTAGTTACCGGAGGCGCAGGATTTATCGGTTCTCATTTGGTAGACCGGTTATTAAGTGATGGTCATGATGTCCTTGTTGTAGATAATTTCAGCACCGGGCGGCCGGAAAACCTTGAGCATCAGCGCGGAAATAGTTATTTACAAGTTGTTGAGGTCGATGTGACCGATCAAGAAAAGATCGCCCCATACTTTGCGGGCATAGACTGGGTGTTTCATATGGCGGCTTTGGCTGATATTGTGCCATCTATACAGCAACCAGCAAAATACCATCATGCTAATGTGGACGGAACTCTCGCAATATTAGAAGCGTCACGTCATGCTGGTGTTAAGCGGTTCCTTTATGCTGCCTCTTCGTCTTGTTATGGCATTCCTGATGAATATCCTACTCAGGAAACTGCCGAAATACGACCTCAGTATCCCTATGCGCTTGCCAAAAATTTAGCCGAACAATTGGTTCTGCACTGGGGTCAGGTGTACAAACTTCCTGTTGTATCTTTACGGATGTTTAATGTATATGGGCCGCGTTCGCGTACATCGGGAACATATGGTGCGGTCTTCGGAGTATTTTTGGCACAGAAGCTGGCGGGAAAACCTTTCACGGTTGTTGGCGATGGCACGCAGACACGGGATTTTACCTATGTGACAGATGTAGTCGATGTTTTTATTACTGTGGCGGAGTCAAATGTTACAAATGATGTTTTTAATGTGGGCAGTGGTAATACCTATTCAGTAAATAGATTAGTGGAACTCTTAGGAGGAGATATTGTTTATCTTCCTAAGCGACCTGGTGAGCCGGATTGTACTTTTGCTGATACACGGAAAATCCGTGAGAGTATTGGTTGGCAGGCAAAGATTTCACTTGAACAGGGAGTTGCTGAGGTTTTAAAGAATATTGAGTATTGGCGGCAGGCCCCAGTATGGACACCGGAAAATATTGCTGAGGCAACAAGAGATTGGTTCAGATATTTGAGTCGGTAAGTTCCATAAATACAGAGGAAAGCGAGTTGTTTGTCAGTATGCCATGGCAAATGTCTGCAGTGTATATGTGGGAATTGTATCGGGTAGGCGAACATTTGGGTATGGGTAAAAAGTGATCGAGGAAAAATTCGAGGAGGCGACCTAATAATGGATATAGCAACCATGTCCGTCATGCTTAGTCAAAGCAAAGTCCAGCAACAAGCGGGCATATCGGTCATGAAGATGGCGATGGGTGTTGAAGCAACTAACGGTGATGCAATAGCGTCTCTAGCAAGTGAAACAACCAAGGCAATGGAATCGTCTGTTCAGCCAAATATAGGAGCGATGCTCGACATCAAAGCCTGAAGAACAGCCACTAGTTTAGGAAATACATCTAGCTAGTGGCTTATATTTTTTAAGTATACCCCTAAAGGTTTCGTTCTTTTCTTACGATATCATAGTAGATAATTCAATCAAATGAGTTTGATTTGAATTTCCGATAGGAGGTTTTAACATGTCCGTTGGATCGGTAGGAGGAACCTATGGATTATCTGGTTCGGGCCTTGATATTGATGCCCTTGTCAAGAAGTTAATGTCCGCACAACAAACTAAAGACGATACTCTAGTCCAACAAAAAACCGTACTGCAATGGCAAAAGGCTGCCTATAATACGGTCTATGATGATATCAGCAATTTTCGCAATACTATTTTTAACTACAAACTCCAGGCAACGTTAAGTCCCAATCAAGTTACTTCCAGTAACACCTCTGTAGCGACTGTAAAGGCTAACGCAGGAGCTGCGGATGTGAATCATTCCTTGGTAGTTGCCCAGCTTGCTGATGGCATAAAGATGACCAGTACTGCCAGTCTTTCAACGCCCGGAGCTAGTGTAGATAAAACGACTATTGCTTCCCAGTTCTATAATGGAACAGCGGTCGCCGACATCCCACCCATGTCAATTACCATAGCAAACGGTTCAGCAAGCACGACCTTTGAGGTTAGCCCAACGGGCAGTATTAATGATTTTGTCAGTCAAATTAATAACGCTGGTATTAACGTAACGGCTAGTTATGATACTACATTGGATCGTTTCTTTTTGACTACGAATAATTCCGGCTCAACAGCCGAGATTGATTTTGCTGGTAGTAATACAGCAGGGATGAGCTTTCTCGCTGACAAGTTAAAGCTTCCTGTTGTAGCCACTGGTTCGAACGTGTCTAGCAGTGAGCGAATTCAAGCAACTGCAATACAAATTGATCCTGATGTTTCCCTGGCGACTCAGTTTGCGGGTCTTACGAACTCTACTCTGCGATTGAGCAATTCTGCGACTGAGACGGTAAAGACTATTGCGATCGATACCAGTCAAAGTTTAAATGACTTGATAGAAGCTATTAATGCAAGCGGTAACGCTACGGCAAGTTTTGATACTACTACTGGAAAATTTTCCATTACTCCAACCGAGAGTGGAGGTCTTTCCATAGATGCCAGTGATCAAAGTGCCAAAGACTTGTTTAGTCAGCTGCATCTTCCTACAACTTTAAATACTGGAGACGTAACAACCAGTACGAGCAGTGTCAATACCCCTGTGAATGTTGATGCTCCATTAACTAATCAATTTGCCGAGTTTGCTGCATTTGTAGCGACGGACACT
>Ga0209639_1001577_pt1 | contig 21573 bp, 19 predicted proteins | sample EPASupsiteHSE605_FD_187268 | JGI IMG/M metagenome (GOLD analysis project Ga0209639, IMG submission 187268) | Bioremediated contaminated groundwater from EPA Superfund site, New Mexico - Sample HSE6-05 (SPAdes) (version 2) | ecosystem: Environmental > Aquatic > Deep subsurface > Groundwater >...
CCCGCCGCATTTCGACCCTTCGTCAAGCTCAGGGCGGCGCAGCTCAATGACCGGCGGGACGTTGTGCCGCACGCTTCATGCCGCATGCCTCATGCCCTATGCCGCATGCAAAAAAGCACCATCATCTTTCCGACAATGGTGCTTTTCCGAAAAATTGAAATGTGTTATTTTCTGGCGGCAATCAGAATTTCGAGCATCTTGATGGCTGCATCGGAGATGACGGTGCCGGGGCCAAACACGGCCATAGCGCCGGCTTTGAACAGGAAGTCATAATCCTGCGGCGGAATAACGCCACCCACAATGACCATGATGTCCTCGCGTCCAAGCTTCTTCAGTTCTTCGATCACCTGCGGTACCAGCGTTTTATGGCCGGCGGCAAGACTCGACACACCGAGAATATGAACATCGTTCTCCACCGCCATGCGAGCGGCTTCGGCCGGAGTCTGGAACAACGGACCAAGGTCAACATCGAATCCGATATCGGCATAGCCGGTGGCTACAACCTTGGCACCACGATCATGTCCGTCCTGTCCCATTTTTGCAATGAGGATACGCGGGCGGCGGCCTTCGAGTGCTGCAAATTCAGCGGCCATGTCTGTAGCTTTCTTAAAGCTTTCGTTTGATTGACTTTCGGATGAATACACGCCTGATATACTTCTTATGACAGCGGAATAACGGCCGAAAACTTTCTCCATGGCGTCGCTGATTTCACCAAGCGTTGCACGCTTGCGGGCGGCATCAACAGCCAATTCCAGCAGATTTCCCAGTCCGGTTTCACATGCTTTTGTTATGGCTTCGAGTGCGGCAGCAACAACGGCGTTGTCGCGTTTCGACCTGATTTCTTTCAGTCTTGCAATCTGCGATTCCCTTACAGCGGTGTTGTCCACTTCGAGGGTTTCAATCGGATCTTCTTTTTCAAGACGATATTTATTCAGACCAATGATGGTGTCGCGCTTGCTGTCGATGCGGGCCTGCTTGCGGGCTGCAGCTTCTTCGATTCTCATTTTCGGAATACCGGTTTCGATGGCTTTGGCCATACCGCCGAGTTCTTCCACTTCTTCAATGAGTTTCCATGCGCTTTCCGCGAGTTGTTTGGTCAGATATTCCACATAATAGGAACCGGCCCACGGATCAATGGCGCGGCAGATATCGGTTTCTTCCTGAATGAAGATCTGTGTGTTGCGTGCAATACGTGCCGAGAAATCGGTTGGTAATGCAATGGCTTCGTCAAGCGCGTTGGTGTGCAAACTCTGTGTGTGTCCGAGTGCAGCAGCCATGGCTTCAACAGCCGTACGGGCCACATTGTTGAACGGATCCTGCTCGGTGAGCGACCATCCCGATGTCTGCGAGTGAGTACGCAATGCCAGTGATTTGGCGCTTTTCGGTTCAAACTTGCTGACAATCTTGGCCCACAACATACGTGCAGCGCGCATCTTGGCGATTTCCATAAAATGGTTCATACCTACCGCCCAGAAAAACGACAGACGCGGTGCAAATTTATCTACCGGAATCCCGGCTTTGATGCCTGTTCTCAGATATTCAAGTCCGTCGGCCAGCGTGTAGGCCATTTCGATATCGGCCGTAGCACCTGCTTCCTGCATGTGATAACCGCTGATGGAAATGCTGTTGAACTTGGGCATAAACTTCGACGTATATTCGAAGATATCGGCAATGATTTTCATCGACGGCACCGGCGGATAGATGTAGGTGTTACGCACCATGAATTCCTTCAGAATGTCGTTCTGAATGGTTCCGGCCAGCTGCTCGGGTTTCACGCCCTGTTCTTCGGCAGTGACAATGTAAAAGGCCATCACGGGCAGTACTGCACCGTTCATGGTCATCGACACCGACACTTCGCCGAGCGGAATCTGGTCGAACAGAATTTTCATATCCTCCACCGAATCGATGGCCACACCTGCTTTTCCGACATCACCCAGTACGCGCTCGTTGTCGCTGTCGTAACCACGGTGTGTTGCCAGGTCGAATGCCACGGAAAGACCTTTCTGTCCGGCCGCCATGTTGCGGCGATAGAAAGCGTTTGATTCTTCGGCAGTGCTGAAACCAGCGTACTGACGCACGGTCCAGGGACGCATCACATACATGGTGCTGTACGGTCCGCGAAGAAACGGCGATAGGCCGGCACCATAGGACAAATGCTCCATGTTGGCCAGGTCATCTTCGCCGAAGGAAGGTTTTATTTTGATTTTTTCCGGCGTATCAATATCCGGGGCAATTCCATTTTCCTTTTCCCATGCGGGATACGGAGTATTGCCTTTAAAATCTGCGAGTTTTATATTTTTAAAATCCGGTCTCATTTTCACTCCTTTTTTATTGAACCGATAAAACCGTCTGATAATTCTCAAGCGCTTCGAGCGCAGCTGTGCGCATATGCACAAAGCTGTGAACGCCGGCTTCGCGGTACATTGCTTCGTTGTCGCCCGGGCTGCCAGCCATCACTACAGGAATGTTGGCGTTGCGGAGCGCATTCAGATATTCAACACCCAGTGTCGGATATTCGTCATCGCTGCTGCAAAGAACAATGATTTGCGGTTTTTCGTCCAGCGCTTTTTTCACGCCGTCCATCACTGAATCATCATTCAGAATCGTAGTAATTTCATAGCCGGCCATGCCGAAGAAGTTGGTGGCGAAAATCGCACGGGCATTGCGCATGGCGATATTGCCAAACTGCAGCATGGTTACACGCGGACGTTTGTTTCCTGCGGCCACATGTTTATCGGTGCGCAGACGAATCTGTTCGAAGCTCCAGGCGCCACGTTTCATATTCAGCGCATGGCATTCGCCTTTCGCAGCATTCATAAAACCGGCTGCCTGAGCGAATTCTTCTTTGGTATTCGGATAATTGTTGACACCCACATACACCATTTTGCGTGATGCAATGTCCTTTTCGCGTTTGGCTGCGGTCTTTTCGATTTCGGATTTGATGAGTCCGCTTTCCATCGCTTTGCGGAATCCACCGTTTTCCTCAATCAGCTGGAATTGCTTCCATGCATATTCAGCCACGCTCTGCGTCAGCGATTCGATATAATATGAACCGGCAGCAGGGTCGGCCACATCGGCAAAATGCGATTCTTCTTTCAGCAACAGCTGCACGTTGCGTGCAATACGATCGCCGAATTCGCTTTCCTTGCCGAGGATAAAATCGTGCGGCAGGATGGTGATTTCATCGGCTCCGCCCAACGCGGCACTCATGGCCTCGGTGGTGTTGCGCAGCATGTTGTTGTACAAATCATACAGCGTTTTGTTGTACAGCGATGAAATTCCGTGAATGGTTATTTTCTGCAATTCCGGGTTGCTGGTGTACTGCGAAGCAACCGATGCCCACAGCCAGCGTGCAGCGCGGAATTTGGCGATTTCGAGAAAATACGACGGACCTACCGAAAGGGTAATTTTCATTTTCGGCAGCACATCTTCGGCTTTCAGGCCCCTGTTCAGCATTTCCTGCAGATACTCGTGTGCCGAAGCGACGGCGAATCCGAGTTCCTGCACAGCTGAAGCGCCGGCATTGGCAAAATGCTGACCGTTTACATTCAACACCTTGTAGCCCGGAAGACATTTTCCTACATTCTCAATCAGGCACTTCAGTTCATTCATATTATCCTCGTGGCTGTTGTAAAACGAGCCTTTGAGCAGATAATAACCGAACGAATCGAAGTTGAAACTGCCGCTGAGGTCACTGTTTTGAACGCCTTTCGAAGCAGCTTCGGCTTTCAGGAGTTCGGCCAGAATGCTGTAGCTGTGATGTGAATGAAAATGCACGGCAGATTTGGTCAGATCGATTCCTTTGAGCAGAGCGGAAAGTTCTTCCTGCTTGTCGCTGAAATCGAGTCTGAATGAAACACCGTCGGCGCCACGATTGAGCGCATTGCAGGCAAAGCTGTTGGCTTCGGCCGTGTTGGTGGTGTCAATCTGCTGAATAATTTTCCAGGTATTGCCGCGGGCATGATAGCCGCGGATAAAGGGAGCCTGACCGGGATGATTGGCGGGCATGGCGCTTTTTACGTCTTCAGCCATATAATACGGCTGCACGGAAAAACCGTCGAGAGGTTTCCACACCAGCTTTTTCTCGTAATCAGCGCCCTTGAGATCTTCGTTAATCAGCTGTTCCCACGCCTCTTTGGTAATCGGCGGAAATTCGCTGAACAATTTGTTGTCACTCATGTTTTTGCTGTTTTTTCGCGCTGCAAAGGTAATTGTTTTTATATATCAGAACATGTCAAAAAGTCAAATATACCGGATTAATCTGCTCTGATAAATCATTTCGTCCATTCTTCGAAACAGTCAATTTGAAGAAAACAAAGGCAGCCTTTTTAAAAATATAACATTTATTTGTGAAAGGTCGGATTTTTAATTATTATATTTGATATTGTAAATACGCTTTTTTGTTACATAATTTCCACTGTTTATCGATTGAGTGCTTTCTGAATTAAACAATCCTTTTCAGATTACCGGAACGAAAAACATGCATCATGGAAAAGAAAAAAACAAAATTATTGCCTGCCATCATTAAGCACAGAGCTACCATAGAGGGATGGCTTGAATTAATGGATAAAAACACCGGCCTCTTTGCACGCAAAGGCTATAAATCGATTTTAAAAGAAAATAACTATCTGACGATTTTTAAACTCTGTACCAGCGCGGCATCGCTGAAATACAACGCATCCTGACACTGAAAGGGTGACAAACAACCTTCGGTTATCTGCAGATTGAACCTACACCTGTCACAGCCGGTGACGTTTTCGTATATTTGTTCATCATTCAATCAGTATGCGCATCTGGTCGGTACATCCCGGATATCTCGACGTCAAAGGACTGGTGGCTGTGTGGCGCGAAACGCTGCTGGCCCGGCATGTGCTGCTGGGACTTACCAAAGGCTACACCAACCATCCACAGCTCGACCGCTTCAAATCCGCTCCGGATCCGGTCAACAGCATCGACTATTATTTGTCGGTGGTGTACGACGAAGCGCTGAAACGGGGTTATCATTTCGATAAAACAAAATTCAACCCGGTTGATAAACCGAAAAAAATCAGCGTCACCAACGGGCAGCTGCAATACGAAACAAAGCACCTGCTCAATAAGCTCAAATTGCGCGATCCGGCCAAATACAAACTGCTGCAACACGAAAAGCAAATGAAACCGCACCCGCTGTTTATTCCGGTGGATGGCGAAATCGAGAGCTGGGAAGTGGTAATATAAGAGCATCTCGAAAAACCCGTTTTGGCATCTTGAGCTGAGTCAAAATATAGATGCAATCAACTATATATCAGCTGTGCACTGTTTCTGAAAGACTCGTTGATTGCATACAAAACGAGATTTTTAGAGGTGCCCATAATAACTCTTTGTGCTTTTTCACAAATTGTCTTTCATGGTTTTCATGCACCATGGTTTTTAAAGCGGAAATAATTTTTGAATAAAACACTTAAATAATTTTACTTTTTTCCAATACATAATTTTCAATCGGCCGGAATCCATGCTTTTATGCAAAAAGAAAAGCGATCGTGCCGTCCTTGCTTCCGTCAATGATAAAAAGCGTGAAGAACACAGCGGAGCGGGCTCATGAACACCAAACAGCAATAATCAACTGTGTGAATAAAAAAGAAAAAGTCCGTCCGACCCGAGGGCACAAAAAACACTGAGCCTTTTCAGATAAAAAATTTTCCGGACAAAAAAGAAAAAAATAATTACTTTCGCTCATGCTTAATATTAAGCAAAAAAATTTAAAAATTAAAAACAAATACTATGAAGAATTATTTTTTCGCTCTTGGTTTTATCTTTTTTTTATTCTCCGGTTTACAGTCTGTTTCGCAAAACGGATGGACAGTATACGACGAGAGTAATACATCGATGCTTACAGAATCATATTCAACAATTGCAGTTGATGGATCCGGAATCATCTGGTGTGGTTCGCATTATTCGGGAATATACAAATTCGATGGCACAAACTGGACCTGGGTTACAAATTCCAATACAGGGATATTAAGTAACTATATCAGAGACATTGAAATCGGTAATGATAACAAAGTCTGGGTGGCCACTTCTAAAGGTCTTTCTGTTTTTAACGGAGTTTCACTAACCAACTATGATACAACCAATGCCGGTTTTAACGGTGTCGACGTTTATTCTCTTGGCGAAGACAACAATGGAAAAATCTGGCTTTCCTCAAGCAACAGCAGTTTCACATCATGCAATATAACAACTTTTGATGGTTCAACATGGACAAACCTGACCGGTTATCCTTCACAAATTGACAGCGTTGAGTTTTATGATTATAAATTCACTTCTTCAAATGTTGCATGGATAGGAGGAGAAGTGGGAATAACCAAATACAACGGATCTTTCTCATTTTTTCCGTATGCAACAACAGGCATATGGTCCACACAGGCGGTTGCAGTTGATTCATACGATAATGTCTGGGCAGCAGGATTTGATGGAATTCTCAAATACAATGGTTCATCATGGCATGTCTGGCTCAACACCACCGACCTGGGATTCACTTCAAGTACATATTATTCTGATATGCTGATAGATGGAAATATTCTCTGGATTACATGCAATCAGGGATTAATTAAATTTAATATGTCAAGTGAAACCATCATAGAAGTTTATGATGAGACAAACTCTCCGCTGACTCACGGATGCCTTAATGCAATATCCAAAGATGCTTCAGGCAATTTATGGCTTGCAACATCTATTGGAATAATTAAAATGAATCCTTCACAAACCGGCATCAATTCAATAAATCAATCTGAAGTCATAAGTGCATTTCCAAATCCCTCAACAGGAATATTCAATCTGAAGTTTTCGGAATCAAAAAACTACACTTACAGCGTCTATTCAGACGAAGGAGTCTTGGTAGCAACAGGAAAAGGCTTTGCTTCGGACTTTGATGTTGATTTGTCAGCTATGGTTGATGGATTGTATCATATTGTTGTGTATGATGACAATTCAGTATATAAAACCATTAAACTGATGAAAGCAAATTAACGTTTTCTTGCCTACTGCTCTTTTTGTATTCGAAAATTCCAACTCAAACGGATTTTTGCATCAAAATGCTGACAAACAACAACCCGTTTCACAGATAGTACTGTCCGGAGTAAATTTTATTTAATTTTGCATCGGAACTAATCTGGTAAAAAATGAAACTCTGTATTGTCGGTGTTACCGGTCTGGTAGGAAGCGAGCTGATTCAGGTGCTGAACGAAAGCCCGCTGCATGTGGATGAATTTATCTGCGCTGCTTCGGAACGTTCGAAAGGAAAGGAAATGGAGATCCGCGGAAAAAAATATTTCGTGGTCACTCCCGCCGAAGCCTGCGACATGAAACCCGATATCGCCATCTTTTCGGCGGGCTCGGGCGTGTCGAAAGAATGGGCGCCACGCTTTGCGGAGAATGGTTGCTTTGTCATCGATAACAGTTCGCAGTGGCGCATGTACAACGAAATTCCGCTGGTGGTGCCCGAAATCAATGCCGACACCATTACACGTGAAACAAAAATCATTGCCAATCCAAATTGCTCCACCATTCAGCTGGTGCTTGCTCTGAGCCGTCTGCATGCGGCTTTCGGCATTAAGCGCATTGTGGTTTCGACGTATCAGAGTGTAAGCGGAACGGGTATGTATGCCGTTGAACAACTCATGAACGAGCGCGCCGGAAAGCAAGGCAACATGGTGTATCCGCATCCGATCGACATGAACTGTCTGCCGCACGGCGGATCGTTTCTGCCCAATGGCTATACCACCGAAGAAGAAAAATTAGTGAACGAAACGCGCAAAATTCTGCGTGCCCCGCAGATTCAGGTATCGGCCACCGTGGTGCGTGTGCCTGTAACCGGCGGCCACAGCGAATCGGTGAATGTTGAATTTGAAAGACCCTATGAAATCGCCGATATTTACAAGCTGCTGAGCGAAACGCCCGGCGTTACGGTTCAGGACAATCCGGCAGAAAATCTGTATCCGATGCCGCTCTACGCCAAAGGAAAGAACGACACCTTTGTAGGCCGCATCCGCCGCGACGACAGCATTGCCAACGGACTCAACCTGTGGGTTGTCGCCGATAACCTCCGCAAAGGCGCCGCCACCAACGCGGTGCAGATTGCTGAGTGGGTGGCTGGAAATGTTTAAGAATTTGAAAGATGGGTTTGGTGGTATACCGAAAAGCTGTGAGCCTCAGTTGCCTGCGTGTCTGCACTTCCGCTCAAAGTTTTTATTTCAAAGTTTCAAATTTCCACTTCTGGTCGGTAAACCACCAATGCAAGCAATTGACGGCTACCGCATGTTAAAGCACTTTATCTCATCCATTCATTTATATGAAATCGAGCAATTGTATCCTTTTCATTTGAAATTAAAAAATAGTTATATCCACCAGAAAATTCTGTTTCATATTTTTCAATTCTAATTTTATCTACTTTTAAATTTGTTTCGTAATCATAAATCGAACAATCAATATTTCTTAAAAATTCAAAGGTTAATCTATAGGTATCTATTGTTAAACTATCTATTTTATAGTTTTTAAATGCTATCAATTCTTGTATTGTTTTTTCTAAATCACTCGAAATCCACGGTTTATTAACTGCTTTAATGATTTCGCCTACCGTGTATTTTAATGCATCTTGGATGCAAAATTCAAATTCAATACTATCTACACTTAATTTTAGTTTTCTTGTACAATCTAATTCAGTAGGATACATTGTACTCCAAATTGATTTTACTGAAAAAGAATTATCAAATCCATCATCTTCAACGCCTTTTAAATCAATTCGCTTTTGAAATACTGTATCACCTATATATTTGTATATTATTCTTAAACTATCGCCATAAGTTACTGTATCTCTGCGAACAATTGTATCTACTATTTGCGATGTCTCTTGTATTTTATCGTTCTTAGATTGACATCCAAATAAAGCAATTATAAAAAAAACAATTATCAATCTTTCTAAACTCATTTTTTTTGTTTTACAATTTTATTTCACACATAAATAGTCTTTTACTCATGTGCTATAACGTTTCGCACTCACCCCACAAATATAGCACTTACAAAAACACCAATGAACAATTTTATTAAGCGATTGGATTTTTTTTGAGTTTATGCGGGGAAGATTGGTGGGTGGGTGGTAAAGTGACGTAAAAAATTATTTCTGTTTCGAATTGTTGTTGGCTGCAAGCTGTTTTGCGTTTTTACCTGATACGACTTTCTTCCCTGTTTTTTTCTCTATTTCTTTTCTGGTTTTCCCCGCAATAACACCACCCTGGCGTGCAATTTTCCGGCTTTCTTTGAAACCCTTTGGCTTCTTTTCCTTAGAAATTTCGGTAGTAGTGGCTTCTGCAAGCATATTGAGAACAAGCTCAAGATTGGTCATGTTGTCGCGCAGATTTTCCCGTTTCAGGTTTTTGAATTTTTTGTATTGTTTTGTAGTGAACCCGCTCCAGGCCTTTGTGATTTCATCAGTCAGTATAGCATACTCCTGACCTTTTTCAACACCCCTTTTGTCCCACTCATCCGTCAGTTCCTTCCGGACTTCGATGCTTTTTAAACGCTGATTTATCCAGGCTGCTGAATATCCTTTACGCAGGTAGGTTTCCATTAATCGGTCTATTCCAATTTCCGGATCTTCTATTTCGTCCATTCGTTCACGGCCAACCCGTGCCAACCACATTTTAAAGGGCTCAGCTTTGGGAGACGGAATGCTTTGAATCAATCTGAAAAGCTGCTCTGTATCGGCAACATCGGTAAGATAATATTTCCCATCTGAAGCCTGAAGTTTCAGTTGGTTACAAATTGTAACCAACTCGCTCCCCTCCTTTGCCAGTCTATGTTTTAGAACCTTCCAATAATTGTTGGGATTAGGGCTGTCAGTCAATACGCCCACAACATCAACAACAGAGAAATACCATTTTTCCTGGTCTTCATTCCAAATGGTTCTTATTTGTTTGTCATTAAATAATTTTATTGCTGTTTCTTTTGCCATTATCTTTTTGTTTTCCAACAAATGTAACATTTATTTTCCGGAATAAAATAGATTTAAACTTCATGTTTTCAATAAAGAAAAGCGACAATAAACCTCCGCAAAGGCGCCGCCACCAATGCCGTGCAGATTGCGAAAAAATTTATTTCATCCGAAAGAAGATTCAGGATATCGTTACTCCTTTATCACTTTCAATACAGCACTTTTTTCACCGTTAACGATCTCCAAAAAATAAACACCGGCAGGTCCATCCAATACCAGTTCAATATGATCGGATGATGTATTGTTTTTCTGATAAATAACCTGCCCCATTGCATTGCGTACTGTCAGCAAGGCATCACCGAATCCGGTTGCGGAAACAATGTTCAGGTGTCCGTTGGTTGGGTTCGGGTAAACAGTAATCTGATTGTTGAAGGAGTTGGAATGAATACCGACCGAAGTAATATCAACACAGGCTGAAGTATCCGTACATCCGTTTTGCACAAGTTCTACTGCATAGCTTCCATTGGCTGACGGCGTGTATGATTGACCGGTAGCCCCGGAAATAACGGCATAGCCATTATTGCAATCCAGCCACTGATAACCGGCCATGGTGTTGTTGGCTGTTATGGTGATACCTGCTGTTGTTGTGCTTACATCCGAAACCTTGCTGATGGTCAGGTTCAGCGTTACAAGACTGTCGCATCCGTTGGCAGAACCACCGGCAATGTTATAGGTTGCAGTGTTATTGCTGGCTGTGTAAGTAATTCCATTTATCCACGTAAAAGAATTGCAGGCGGTTTGTACATCTGTGCCTGTGACTGAATTGAGAATGGTCAGGTTAAGCGTTACAAGACTGTCGCATCCGTTGGCAGCGCCACCGGCAATGTTATACGTTGCTGTGTTATTGCTGGCTGTGTAAGTAATTCCATTGATCCACGTAAAGGAATTACAGGCTGTTTGTACATCGGTGCCAACTGCTGAATTAATAATGGTTAAGTTCAGTGTCACAAGACTGTCGCATCCGTTGGCCGAACCACCGGCAATGTTATAGGTAGCCGTATTGTTGTTCGATGTGTATGTGTTTCCATCGATCCACGTGAACGAATTGCAGGCTGTTTGCACATCCGTGCCGGTGGTTGAATGATTAATGGTCAGGTTCAGTGTTACAAGACTATCGCTACCATTGGCAGCACCACCAACGATGTTGTAGGTAGCAGTGTTGTTGCCGGATGTGTATGTAATCCCATCGATCCAGGTGAACGAATTGCAGGCGGTTTGCACATCGGTGCCTGTGGCAGAACTGAAGGGCGAAGAAAACTTAACCAGATATGCGTCATAGGTTCCACCGGCAAACGTATTTTGTAACCCGCCGGAAGCAATGCCTGATGTGCTGTAGGTAAATCCCGGCAGATAAATATTTCCTGAAGCATCTATGGCTGGACTGTATGCCCACTCGCCGTTTGTTCCGCCATAATAGGTTGCGCAAAGCCGATTGCCGGCCGAAGAAAATGTTGCAAGAAAGGCATCATAATTTCCCGAATTGGTGTTTTGAAAACCGCCTGAAGCAATGCCGGCCGTGCTGTTTGTTCTTCCGGTCAAACAAGCATTGCCCGATACATCCGTGGCAACTCCCCATCCTCTTTCATCACCTGTTCCGCCATAGTAGGTTGCCCAAAGACGATTGCCGGAACTGTCGAATTTTGAAAGATAGCAGTCATAGGTTCCGCCGCCGTAAGTGTCCTGAAAGCCATTGAATGCTATTCCCGAAGTGCTTGCAGTTGTTCCTGACAAATACACATTTTCTGAAGAATCTGTTGCGACATTTTTGCCGAATAAAATATTTGTAATACCTCCTTCATCACCTGTTCCGCCATAGTAGGTAGCCCAGATGCGGTTTCCGGCGGTGTTGAATTTTGCAAGAAAAGCATCTTTTCCACCTCCGGAAGTGTTCTGAAATCCACCCGAAGCAATGCCTGTTGCGCTCGAAGTCCATCCTGTCAGATATATGTTTCCGGATAGATCTGTACAAACGCTGTTGCCGTCATACCCTTCATCTCCTGCTCCGCCATAGTAGGTCGCCCATATTCTGTTTCCGGCAGCATCGAACTTCACCAGAAAGGAGTCGTACGTTCCGCCGCCATACGAATTCTGGAATCCTGCGGATGCAATTCCGGTGGTACTATTTGTAAAACCGGTGAGGTAAACGTTGCCCGCTGTATCGGTTGAAACACCGTACGCCTCTTCCCAACCAGATCCTCCGTAATACGTTGCCCAGAGCCGATTGCCCGATGCATCAAACTTCGCAAGAAAAGCGTCATAACTGCCGCCACCATACGTGCTTTGAAATCCGCCCGATGCAATACCCGAAATGCTTGATGTTCCTCCCGCCAGATACACATTTCCTGAATGATCGATTGCAATACTGTATGCATGATCATTGTTGTTATTGCCGAAATACGTAGCCCAGAGCCGATTTCCCGAGGCATCCAACTTTACAAGGAAGGCGTCGTACGTTCCGCCGCCATATGTGTTCTGAAAGCCGCCGGATGCAATTCCCGCCGTGCTGCTTGTATAACCTGCAAAATAAATATTGCCTGAAGCGTCGGTCACGACACAGTTGCCAACATCGTAAATTGTTCCTCCGTAGTAGGTAGCCCAAACCCGTGCATTTTGCGCCATCAGCTGCATCAAAGACAGTGTCAGTATAAAAGAGAAAAGGAGTTTTGCTTTCATTGTCTTTGGTTTTTTGTTCTTTTGTGTGATAGCACCATCAAATCATAATATCGAAAATCCCATTATTATTTAATCATACATGTCGCATTGGCAATGTACATACAAAAATATGGCTCATTTTTATCCCTCTCTTTGAGAATGATAAAAAATGGCTTATCAAAAACAAATTGTCTGGTTGAATTTTCGACAATGGCAAAAATTGCTCTTAATTCTCCCTCCGATTCAAGCGATACGCCCTTCCCGTTCAATGAAAAGTCAATGACCTGCTTTGCCTCGCGGATTGTGTATCCTGTGAATCCCGGATTCAAGAGCTTTCTGTTTTTTAATTCCCTGAAATTCTCTTCAATCGAAAATGAAATGTAAGGGATTTTAAGCATCTCCCCTTCTTCAATATAGCTCGTATCGTTTAATTTTACACGCTGCATTATTGTACTATAAGATGCAGCAAGTGTTGATTCAGGCTGCATCTTAGCGATGATTACCTGATCTGTGTTTACCTTCGTTTTAATTTCCAGGATAAAATTATCGCTGCTTTTATAGTTATGAATAAGGATCCTGCTTTTGTTGACCGGATTGGTTACCGCATACCGGAGTCCGAAAAAATCAACGGTATCCGACCCGTTAAAAACCATCTTTTCCTTACCAAAGTCATCCTGAAGCAGGTAGTAAAACTTAATTTGCTTCTTCAGATACGCATAGGAGATAATATCGTTGTCATTGTAACCCTCACTGAAAGATTTGCTGATTTTAAATTTTTGTTCCAGCTCCCGGTTAATCTTCGCAATGACCGAATCTTTGATATATCCTGCTTTTGCTACCACAAAATCTTCAGATATTGAGCGGTTGACCTTAATCGCGTTGAGCTGTTCCAGCAAAACGGAATTCGAATCAAGTATTATTGCTCCATCATGCATATTGCACAATTCAATCCAGGCCTGAATAAAGCTAGAACAATACATGGTGTTTTCTGAATCATTCAGCGGCAATTGCATTGTTGGATCAACGCAAAATTGCTTAATCTGGTTCTGGCCGCATAAAGTCAACGACAGAAAAAAACAGCATATTGGAAGAATGTTTCTCATGGCATGATTCAAACGACTCTGAAGGAGCCACACAAATATAGCACTTACAAAAACACCAATGAAAAGTTTTTTATGCGGGTGGAGTTTTTTGGCTTTATGCGGTGCAGAGAGCATCGTGGGCGGTGGAAAATCATTAATGATCTGGGAGAGGTGTTTGGCGATAAACGGTTTTGCGCTTGGCAAAGGTGGCGATTTTCACCGCAAATGTCTATGCAGAGAATGAAACTCCGCCAGTTGCAAAAAGCAGATTTGAGCCGTTGTTTATACTACAAATTTTGTGGTGGTTCTGCTTGTCCAATGACTTCGCCGCCAAATTTCACCAGATCAAACAGTCGGGTTACCGCCCAGCTAAGTTCGTCCTGATTGCAATGATATCCTTCAATTTGTCCATAGGTCTTGTATTCAGAGATATTGAAACCATATTCAATGTCATTGTACCAAATTACTTTTGTTCCGCAAATTGCTACAACCCAAAATCCACCACCTACGCCTCCAAAATCCTTCTCTGTCCACTTTGACGGGTTGGTTTTAATCAATTGCCAAAAGTTCCAAAGTTCACCGTTCAGATCCGTTTCGGTTTGTTGGATTTGATCGTAAAGATCACTCAACGATATGGGTTTCCATTTTGTCATTGTTGTATTTTAATATTGCACATAATGGTTTCGCACACGCATAACAAATATTTCACAAACAAAAAACATAAAACTGATATTAGTATGCTGTTGATTTATTTGTTTTATGCTGTGCAGACCGCCGGGTGGGTTGAAAATGTTTTCAAAAACCCATCAACGCACTCACCCGCCCGGCATTTTCCTTCGAAGTCAGCTTTTCGAGAAGCCGCATGGCAACAGGAATTGCAGTGGATGGATTCCACGAGGTAATCATGTTGTCATCTTCCACCACCGGCTCGTTCAATACTTTAACATCCAGGCTCGCCAACATCTGTTGCCTCAAAGGATTTTTGTTGTAAGTGGTGGCGCAACGGTGGCGGAGTATTCCGCTCTTTCCCAGTGGCAGTGCGCCTACACAAATGGATGCAATGATCTTGTTTTTAACTCTGAATTGTTGAATAATACTCAGAAATTTTTCATCAAACGCATCGTCGTAAAAACCAAATTCCTCAAATCCACCAGGAATGGCAAGTGCAACATAATCATCAACGACGATTTCTTCTATCAGAAAATCAACGGTGAAACGCTGATCAAAAGTGCTTCTAAGCTCTTTCCGCAAACCGCATGAATACAGCTTTGTGCTGCCATCTCCTTCTATCAGATTCCAACCGATCACATCAATAAACGCACTCGCTTCGTAAATTTCAAAGCCATTGGCCAATAGCAATAATACTTTTTTCATGTTTTCTTTTAAATTATTCCCACTCCAGCAAGCGTTTCCCGCCGCTCAGGCTGCGGATTTCGGTGGCATCCTGGCTGACTTCGGACACGCTGAATGTTTCAGGATTTTCTTTTCACCATCATCGTAAAATACACTACGGTTGTTATAAAAATAAAAGTCGTTTCAACTTCTCCGCAAGAGTGCTCCTTCGGGTTGTTGTATGAAACGACTTTTATCGCATTTCTGTTGAATTATGCGTGCAAATTCACTATTTCTCCTTTGCGATATTCTCTATTTGATCCCGCAAATCTTCCAGCTCTTTCCAACTTTCACAATCTTCCATATCGCTGTGACTGATTTTTTCTTTTCTGGCGTGACGTTCAATGAGATTCATTTTTTTGGTGAGATAGTTAATCTGATCAACTTCGTCAATGCTCAGATTATAAATATCTTCTTTTTCGTCAACGATATCAAGAATGGCTTCGGTACAGGAAATCAAAGCGTCGACATGATCGCAGGCGTCTTCAAGCTGCGATACCTTAATCTTTTCGGCTTTATTGCCGCAACCTGTCATAAACGACATAATCAGGAGTGTTCCGGCAACAAGATATATTTGTTTCATGATGATTTCTTTAAAAACTCCTACTCATAAGGCTTTTCGGATTACGCCTCCGGGCGGGCCGGACCACAATATTCAATTTTTACCAGCAGTCAAAAAAACTTATTGTTTATCTCTTGCATCATCAATTTCTTCTTCAATCTTTTCCAGCTCTTCCCAGCTTTCGCAATCCTTCATGTCTTTATAACTGATTTTTTCTTCATCGGCATGAGCCTGAACCATCATCATTTTATATCTGAGATAATCCATTTTTCGCATATCATCCATGCTCATGTCATACTTGTAATTTTCATCATCAACAAGGTCCAGAATTGCTTCGTTTATTGTGATCATTGCATCAACATGATCGCAAGCATCTTCGAGGTTTGATACTTTAATTTTCTCAGCTTTTCCGCCACAACCAGTCAGCAGAAAAGAGGCTATAAAAACTACACTTACAAGGGCTAATACTTTTTTCATAGGTTTTGAATTTTTGTTTTTCCTACTCATAAGGCTTTTCGGATTACGCCCCCAATGCTTTTTTATTGGGTTTTGAATGATTTTTGCGCGATATTATCAGATGTAAACTTTTTCAAAGTTAAAAAAGTTTTTATACCTATCCCTGTTTAAACAATAAACAACCTTGCAAGACAAGATCAGTTCTGGTTGTGCATAACATTTCCTGAGACAAATATTCAAAAGGGTATAAAACAATAAAGCCCTGAATAATCAGGGCTTTATGCAGATTTTTCTGTGATATTAAATGACGCAGTTAAAAACTGCATCCATCAAATAACAACAGTTATTCTTTGTCCATTTCTTCGTCGATTTTTTCAATTTCTTTGTATGAATCGCATTTTTCCATTTCTGCAAAGTCAATTTTCTTTTCCATCATAGCTTCTGCGATTTCATCCATTTTTTTCTCCAAAGCTTCGTAGGTTTCTTTGTCTTCTTTTGAAAGGTCTTCCGGATCTTTAACGTCTTTGTTGGCGTCTTTCAGATCTTTCATTTCTTTAATAACGACGAGCATTGCATCTGTAAAATCGCAAGCTTCTTTCAGTTCTTCAACTTTAATGTCAGCAGCTTTTTTACCACCACAGCTGGTGAAGAAGAAAGATGCAAAAAGAACAACGCCTAAAATGACCACTAATTTTTTCATTTTTTCAGGTTTTTTTTGGTTCCTACTCATGTGGCTTTTCGGATTTCGCCCCGGAAAAATGATTCCGGCATTAATTATTTTCTGGTGCAAAATAACTTCTGAAAGAATAATAAATTCAGCCTTTTGCAAGCCAAAGATATAAAAGAATTTTTAATTCAGGAAAATTTATTGACGGATTGGAAAAAATCGGGTGGATTTCAGGGTAATTTCCACAGACTTTACACTTATATTTACTAAATATACATAGCTATTCTGTACTCTTTGTTGTATTTTCTTTCGGTTATAAAAATGATTTCCCGGCAGGATAAAACAATAAAGCCCCGAAATTCGGGGCTTTATTCAGAAATATGTTTATTCAACTTTTCGTCTTGTAAACAAGACATGGTTGAATTATTTACTCATTTCTTCTTCCATTTTTTTCATGATCATTTTCTCAACTTCTTTGTTGATCTCTTCTACTTTTTTGTAAGAGTCACATTTTTTCATTTCTTCTTCGTTGATTTTTTTGTCAACCATTGCTTTCTGGATTTCTTCCATTTTTTTCTCAATTCCTTCAGCCTGTTTTTCTACATCTTTAGAAACATCTTCTTTCTTTTTGTCAATGTTTTCATCAAGAATGGTTTTCATTTCTTCGGTGCAGGTAAGCAAAGCATCTGCAAAATCACAAGGTTCTTTCAGTTCTTCAACTTTAATGTCAGCAGCTTTTTTACCACCACAGCTGGTGAAGAAGAAAGATGCGAAAAGAACAACGCCTAAAATTACCACTAATTTTTTCATTTTTTCAGGTTTTTTATTGGTTCCTACTCGTGTGGCTTTTCGGATTTCGCCCCGGCTTCTCAGGACCGGCCCCTGTAGAAAATATTGGTTTGTGTTTTCTTCGTCTTTAGATTGGAAAACCTTCCAAAGGTCAAAAATAGGAATTATTTTTTTAATTCGCTGTTTTTATCTGTAAAATTTTGCATGTTTACCCCTGTTTTTAACGTTTTTACACTTATATATTTGTAAAAACTATTCATTAAGGGCTTTTACCGCAGGCAATTCCTTTCCTTCCAGGTATTCCAGCATTGCACCTCCTCCGGTGCTGACATAGCTCACCTGATCGGCCAGGTTGTACTTATTGATAGCGGCTACCGAATCGCCTCCACCCACCAGCGAGAAAGCACCACGGATAGTTGCTGAAGCTGTTGAAATGGCCATGGATTTGGTTCCCTGTTTGAATTTTTCCATTTCAAAAACACCTAATGGGCCGTTCCACAAGATGGCTTCGCTGTGATTAATAATATCGGCAAAGCGTTTGATGCTCTTTTGTCCAATATCCAGTCCCATCCAGCCTTCGGGAATATTATCAGCTTCGCTCCAGCCGGTTTGAGCGTCATTGCTGAAAGCATCGGCAATCACTGCATCGGTAGGCAAACACAGATTTACTCCTTTTCGCATCATTTCAGCCACAATCTCGTTGGCAACATCCAATTTGTCTTCTTCAATCAGCGAGCTGCCCACATTGCCTCCAAGCGCTTTTACAAAGGTAAAGGCCATGCCGCCGCCAATAATCATGTTATCGACAATATTGCTCAGACTTTTTATCACATCAATTTTCGATGAAACCTTGGCGCCACCAATGATTGCAGTAAACGGATGTTTTTCGGCTTTCAGAATTTTATCGAGATTTTTCAACTCGTTTTCGAGCAGAAAACCGGCATATCGATTACCGGGAAAAAACTGTGCAATCGTTGTGGTGCTGCAATGTGCACGATGCGCTGTTCCAAAAGCATCGTTGATATAAATATCGGCCAGCTCCGAAAGCTGCTTTGCAAATTCAACGTCACCTGCAGTTTCCTGCTTGTAAAAACGAAGATTTTCCAGCAAAGCAATATTGCCCGGTGCAAGTTTATGAATGACATCCTTCGTGCGCGGACTGAAAAGTTCGCGATCGAAAATGACATTTTTATGTAATAGCTGAGATAAATGAATGGCCACCGGCATCATCGAATAATCACTGTCGTGGCCCTTCGGACGCCCCAGGTGCGACATCAGAATAACAACCCCGCCCTGATTGATGATTTTTTCAATGGTCGGCAATGATTCCCGGATCCGCGTATCATCAGTAATTTCCTGATTCTGATTAAGCGGAACATTATAGTCAACCCTGATTAGAACACGTTTACCCCTGAAGTCTACGTTTTCTATACTCTTTACTCCCATATCATAACTACTTTATGGGTTTCAAAGTTATCAAATAATTCCGCAGATAATTTTTCCTTGTACATTTTTTAAACAAATTGGAATTATTCTTAATAATATGGTTTTTCGAACCACGACGATTGGGACTTCAATTTGATTTGTTTTGTTTTATGTTAATATAGCGCGGCTATATATTTTAATATCGCAAAACCGGCTCTGAGTGCATGTTTTCAGAGTCGTTTACATATTTGCGTTTTAATGAATTTTTTTCAGCCTCTTTAATAGATTTGTTATCCGGAGCCAAAAGTGCCCTAAAACGCACCATTTGAAATTCCGGAAAATGCGATTTTCTTTATATCGCTGATATTTAACCTGTTGTGTTATTTTCTCAACCAACCTATTAAAACGGCAATATCGGCGGGCGACACCCCACTGATGCGCGAGGCTTGTGCAACCGTAGCCGGATGAATTTTGTTGAGTTTTTCGCGCGCCTCCCACGAAAGATTTTTGATGGTATGATAATCGAACGCTTCGGGCAATTTTACTTTTTCGAATTTGTCGAATTGCGAAGCAAAATCTTTTTCACGGTCAATATAACTTTTATACTTTACTTCAATTTCAAGCGTGTCGTCAAAAGTCCGGTCCGCGGGCGAAAAATGTTCCACGGGTAACAACGACTCTTCGCGCAATAAACCGATTGAAATTTCGGGCCGCAAAATTAACTGCGAAAATTTTTGTCGCTGCGAAATGGCTTTGCTTCCAACTTTTTCAAGAAAAGGATTAATCTGACCGGGTTCGGCGCTGGTTTTTTCGAACCATCGGCTGGCCTCACTCATATAACGCAGTTTTTCCTCCACTTTTTCCATCCGCTCTTTTCCGGCCAAACCTATTTCGAAGCTCAGCGGAGTTAAGCGCAGATCGGCATTGTCCTGCCGCAACAACAAACGATGTTCGGCGCGCGAGGTAAACATGCGGTAGGGCTCATCGACACCTTTTGAAATCAAATCATCGATTAAAACGCCGATATATGCTTCGTGACGCTTCAAAACCACAGTTTCCAGTTCATTCAACCGGCGATGTGCATTTATACCGGCCATCAGTCCCTGCGCTGCTGCTTCTTCGTACCCGGTGGTGCCATTTACCTGACCGGCAAAATACAGATTGGCCACTTTTTTCGACATCAGGTCAGAAGTGAGCTGCGTGGGTGGAAAATAATCGTACTCGATGGCGTATCCAGGCTGAATAATCCTGGCCTTTTCAAATCCTTCAATTTTCTGCAGGGCGCGATACTGAATATCGAGCGGCAGCGAGGAACTGAATCCGTTTATGTAGTATTCATGCGTGTTCCAGCCGTCGGGTTCTACAAAAAGCTGATGAAAATCCTTTCCGGCAAAGCGCACAATTTTATCTTCAATCGAAGGACAGTAGCGCGGTCCGACGCCATTGATCACGCCGGTAAACAAGGGCGAAAACTCAAATCCGGTGCGTAAAATATCATGCACTTCTTCGGAGGTATAGGCCAGAAAACAGCTTCGTTGCTTTGCCAGCAAAGGCGTGTCGGTGTACGAAAATTTTTCGGGCTGTTCATCGCCGGGCTGTTCTTTAAGCACCTGAAAATTGATAGTTCGTCCATCGACGCGCATGGGCGTGCCTGTTTTCAGCTTCGACGATTCAATTCCAAAACCGCGGAGATTTTCGGTTAAACCAACCGAAGGTTTTTCGCCAATGCGGCCACCACTGATGGACACTTTACCTATATAAATGCGCCCGTTGAGAAAAGTTCCTGCAGTAATAATGACCGATCGGGCCGCAATAAACAGACCCAGGCCGGTTTCGACGCCGCAAACCTGATCGTTTTTTACCCGGATGCCGGTTACATCGTCGCGCCAGAGGTACAAACCGGGGGTGTTTTCAATGATGTTTTTCCACTCAACACTGAACTGCACACGGTCGTTTTGCGAGCGCGGGCTCCACATAGCCGGGCCTTTCGACCGGTTGAGCATGCGAAACTGTATCATGGATTTGTCGGCCACAATGCCTGTGAATCCACCTAAAGCATCTATCTCTCTGACTATCTGCCCTTTAGCAATTCCACCAATGGAAGGGTTGCACGACATTCGGGCAAAACCGGTCAGGTCCTGGGTAATCAGCAGCACACGGGAGCCCAGATTGGCTGCTGCGGTAGCAGCTTCGCAACCGGCATGGCCTCCGCCAACAACAATTATATCGTATTCCGGAAAAATATTCATTGTTTCACGTGAAACAGGTTGTACATATTTAAGTATTGATCTTCGAACCGGTGTATGGTTTCCTTTTCTTCGGCAGTGGAATCATTCAGTCCGTTGAGGTGCAGCACGCCATGAATGGCATATCGGACAAGCTCGTCGTGTTGCGAGGTGTTGTTTTTTTCAGCGTTGTCAAGAGCACGGTCGGCGCTGATAAAGATTTCGCCACGGATAAAAGATCCCTGGTTATAGGGGAAAGTGATCACATCGGTGAGTGTATCGTGGTTCAGATGTTTCAC
>Ga0209639_1001578_pt1 | contig 21565 bp, 13 predicted proteins | sample EPASupsiteHSE605_FD_187268 | JGI IMG/M metagenome (GOLD analysis project Ga0209639, IMG submission 187268) | Bioremediated contaminated groundwater from EPA Superfund site, New Mexico - Sample HSE6-05 (SPAdes) (version 2) | ecosystem: Environmental > Aquatic > Deep subsurface > Groundwater >...
AATCAGTTATCCAAGTGTTGAAAAAGCAGGTGATGTTTATGATATTTGCAATTGTCTTCATTGTGATTCTCTTTGTCAACTTCTTAATGATGATTCATCTGAGAGAGTTCTCTCTCTCCTAATACAAGACCAAGACCAAAATGATAGTAACATAGATTTCTCCAAATATGAAAGATCAATTACTCAAAAGATAGAAACATATTTGAAGAATCCAAGCTTCTGTTTGGTTTCTCTTCCATCATTATGTCGCATTTTTGCTCATTCTAATCAGACTTTCTCTTTATCTTCTTTAGAACAATTCTTGATTGGATGTATGAAACATCATGGAACTGGTGCTCAGTGTATTCTAAACAAGATCAAATATCAAAAACCTTCAGATCTCTCTGAACTCAACAGATTTCTCAATATCATGTCTATTGAAGACACAAATGATATCTATGATAACACCAATCATGTTCTATCGACGTTCCAAAGAGAATTTGAGTCCTTAAGAGTCGAAAACAAGCAACTATCTGCGAGCATTCAGCAAATCATTTCTGAAATGAATACTAGGTTAAAAGAACAAGAAAATATCAATAAAAGGTTGGAATCAGCGATAAATTCTTCTCAAGCAACAATAGGAGAGCTGAATAATAAGATTCGAGAAAAAGATTCGATGTTAGACGAGAAAAACAGGGTAATACAAGCTAATGAAGCAGCTATTAACGAGAAAAATATGCAAATTCAAGCTAAAGATGATCATTTAGCCCGAATTGGGAAAGGATCCGTGTTTCCATTTAAGTCAGATCTGTTTTCAGGTATCTTTGATGGTTTATCTAAGAAACTTGGTAGGAATTTGGCTGATTCTAGTGATGTTGATGTAACAGCGTCTAGCATCATGGATAGTTCATATGGTCCTAAAAATGTTTTGAAGAATGATGATAGTCGCTGGTACAGCAAAAATCTCCCCAATTCATGGATTCAGTTTGATTTCAAAGAAAGAAAGGTATCTATTACATCCTACTCATTACATGATAGATTTTGTATCAAGTCATGGAAAGTTGAGGGATCAACAGATGGATCAACATTCGAAATCATTGATAACAAAGTAGATACTACTGATTTCCAGAACAGTAAATGGAATGATTTTAATGATCCTAGATCTCAAAAGAACTTTCCAGTTCAACCTAATCACAAGTATTACAGGTACATAAGAATCACATCTAGTAAGAATTGGATCAACAATGATCAATTCGTTTTATACCGTGTTGAATTCTTTGGATTTGTTCAATCTGAGTAAAATCCTTTTTTACTATCTAGATTTGTCAATCTTCTTGATTTAGAGATACTTATTTGTGGTTTTTGATCGAGATTATTTTTTCTTCTTGATTTAGAGCTCCTTATTTGTGGATTTCTATTATTATAAGAGGGATCAGAACTACTTATTTGTGGATTTTCTTCTCTATTTCAATATTAGTATTGAAAACAGACTATCATCGAATTATTATTGATCAAAGGCAGGAAAAAATGGTGATTTGGAGCTTCACATCTATCAGGGAGATGAAAAACATGGAAACTATTTAAACATCAAAATGATTTTTTGTTTTGACTAATGAAAAAAAGATTTTTTTAAACTTTTTGAATTTTAATAAAAAAATTGTTTTCAGACCCGATTTTTGATTAACACCGAAAGTTTGTTATCATTTATAATTCTTTAAAGCATAACATTACATTTTAGTGTGAGCGGTCCCCTCTCATCCATTAAATGGCAATTAAAATACTCGTTTAAAAGAAAATATTCTCATTTGATCAGAAAGAAATGAATAATTACTCGGAAAACATATTAACAGAATTCATTTTGTGTTAATAATAATCTCATTAATAAGGAAATTCTCACACAAATAATCTATGGGATTACGAATTCTTCATCAACTAAGCTATATTCTATTCAAGCAATCCTCCAATGGTGATAAACTATTTTCTTCCTTCCACATCAACTTTTTCAACATTACAAACATTCCCATATCATGCTAATCAATGAATAGGAGTCCATTTATGCAACAAATACTACCATGAGAATACTCCTCATATATTACTGATCACATTATTGTTGTATACATGTTTAATCATGGAGCTAATACTAATATAAAGAGAATCATGAACATGATACACCTTTAATATTCAGCTCGAATTTTCCCGATAAGAATAATGAATATCTGTTGCAATTCATTCAAAGACTATATAATAACTCATAAATCATCATTTTTATATACTGAATGATTGTTTTTGAGAGTATTTTTCAAGTCAAAGCCTTTTCTTAATAGGATATATGAAAAAAATGCTAAATCATTTATCCTAAAAAATCATCATTTAAGCATTGTTGAATGATTTGTAATCTCGAATTTGATATAAATACTAGTGATAAACATGGATTCACTCTTCTTCATTGCTCACTATGGTCATTATAAGGTTGTGGAATCATTACACTCAATAACAATTCAAACAATAATGAGATAGGAAGACGAGAATTGGAAAAGTTAATTTCTTTGGGTTTGTGCCCTTTTTCCCTGTTTCACAACCATATATATACTCATGATTAATTGGGATCAAAGTAGAAAACTGAGAGGATGAACAGTCATTCATATATAATACGCCGGTCGATGGGTAATGAATATCGATGTTAGTATTTAAGATAAGAATGCTGTGCGAAATTGTATATGTCAAGTAGCAGTAAAAAAGCTTTTTTGTTGGTTTGTTGTTAACAATATTATAGTATGATAGCAGATTTGTCCCAGTTCCTGCATTGAGAACAATCACATTCTCAGCAGAACAGTTGCAAATAGTGTTGAATGTCGATACAACAGGAGCAGGTTCATTAATTTGGATACCAGATGAATGCCCCACAACGTAATTATGCGAAGAATTGATAAAAGATATTGTTTGGCATCCTCCATGTATCACAATCGTATGGGATGTAATAGTCTCAGGAGGACACCTATAATACGAAGAGAAATTAAAAGATTGTTCATAACCGTTGATTGCAGAATGTATAGAATAGTGATACGACAATGCAAAGCAATTCATCGCACAACACCTCAAAACTCTCATTGACTGACAACACAAATATGTTGCACCTCCCTGGCCATTAATCGCAGAGCAGTATGAAAAAGAACACTCACTACTATAATACGTTTTTGACAAATCATTAACAAGAATAGCACCACCATTCCCGCTTGAAATAGATATTTTGCTAAAAATACAACCAAAAACAGTCAAGCAACTACTAAAAATCACAGAAACTCGGTGAATAGGAGAGTCTCCATATACCCCGCTGACACTGTCGCAGCTCATGTAATTCTTTGATTTATTTTTGGTCCAATGAGTATCGAGATTGTCACAACTGATATCCAAAATGAGGAATATGATCCACAAATGGAGTTTTATGATTGCTGTCGGTTTGGTGACGAAGAAGTTGGAATTTCGATACTTCAAGAGTTTGATGTCAATCCTTGCTTAGCGGATGAGTATGGTACCACTCCAATACATGCCGCCGCGGCGAACGGGTTGGTTTCTTTGCTGTCAGAGATCGTAAAAAAGCCAAAGATTAACTTGAATGTGCAAAACGAGTTTGGGAACACTCCTTTGCATTTTGCAGCTCTCAACAGGAAGAACGAGTGTGTAAAAATCTTGGTTGCTGCAGGCGCGGACACCAAAGTGAAAAACAACAATAACCAGACACCCTTGTTCGAAGCTTGCTCAAATATTATCAACGAAAAAGAACAAGAGGTTGATGCCGTCGATTTACTCGTTGGCCCAGATGCAGAAATTCCAAACACTGTTGAAGAAGATGTTAATGAGATACTAGAATAAAGATCTATTATAAACGATTATTTGCGGCATTTGACGATTATTTTTTTTGAGAAGAAAACGATCATTTCCATTCAATTAAATGAGTGTCTCCAACCCTAATCCAGTTATATATAGCTCTGCTCGATACACCAGGCTTACACCTGATGATTTATATTCAGAAGAGAGGGAACCATTTGATTCTTTGGAAATTTATAGTCATATTCGGCTGATTGAGGACCCTGAGCACCCACTTACACTTGAGCAGCTTCACATTGTCAATCCTGATGATATTGAAACCGACGACGAAGAAGGCAGAGTGTCTGTAGTTTTTACTCCAACTGTTCCAAACTGTTCTCTTCCAGCAGTGTTGGGTTTGTGTATTAGAGAAAAGCTGCTTCGAGTGCTACCTCAGCGGTTTCATTCTAAGATTTTTATTACCGTAGCCAAAGGAAAGCATATCAACGAAGATTCAATAAACAGACAGCTTAGAGATAAAGAAAGGTGTCTTGCCGCTATTGAGCGGAAGAACCTTCATGACATGATAGAGAGATGCATAGCTTGTGAAGTCGATGAATAAAGAGTTCAGAGATATTATTTAGTGAAAGCTTTAATGTATAGGTATGAAAATGCTGCCATTACTAACTGACAATCGATACGATCTAGAATACCACCATGACCAGGAATGATATTTCCAAAGTCTTTAATGGAAGCAGCTCTTTTGAGACCGGACGCTAAAAATCCACCAAATGGTGCCAGATATGATGCAAACATACCCATTACAAAACCATGGATTTGGGATGGAAGAATGGAAAACTTATTACTCAAAATAGATATTTCAAATGGAACGAATTCAGGAGGAGTCTCACATTGAACATAGAAATCAAATGGCTTCACATTATGGCAGAAAAAGATGGGTATTTTTGCAAACACCAAAGGAGCAAAAAACCCAAGAACAGGAACAAAAATCAAGGCTCCTACAAATCCTTCCAGAGTCTTCTTTGGAGATAGTTTGATTAATGGAACTCTTCCGAAAATTCTACCACAGAAATATGCAGCAGAATCATTCCATATGATGAGAGCAATTGATAAAAAGAACCAAAATGTAGATTTTTGAGCAACTCGAGCCATAATATTGGCAGGGACTACAACAAAAACGATGCCTGAAATGCTCCATCCAAGCTTCTTATAAGAATATGGAAGAGTTTCTGGCTTTAATCCAATAATTTGTATTGCGAAAGCAATTACTAGAGCAAGATAACATATTAAATTGTGATAATCACTCAAAATAGAATCGCAAAAAATATTTTTCAAAAAATATGGGGCAGATAGATAATACGTCGCAATTATCATTAATACATATGGGAAAATACGAACATTATATGATAGAGACTCTTCTTGCTTAGGATCAGAACCTATTCTAATAATTTCATAAAACGCAATTGCTTGAAAAACAATAATCTCAGCAAATAGGCAATAACGACCTCCACAGATCACAGCAATCTGAAACAAAACCAAAACAGCTGCGCTTAGCAATCTAATTCCCAAATCAGACCATTTGGAAACAGTTTTTTCTTTAGTATCTTGTGTAACAGAACTCATTAACAAATGATCGTTACGATCATTCCAGTGGTGTGAGTCTCCTAATCAGGTTTGATGCCACCTTCTTGTTCTCCTCAGGTTTTTGATTGTATACACTAACCCTTCTATTCTTATTTGAAGCCAATCCAGCGCTTTTCAGCGTTTCAAAAACTTCTCTCATTTTCAAGTATGCAACATGTTGTCTTCCTACATTGTGTTCTTCCATTCTTCCATCAAGATCACTATTCTGTATAACTGCAGAGCATACTTCACATATTCGTACCTTTTGGTATTTATCAAAGGTAGTTTTCATCAGTTCTTGCTCCTTGATTTTCCTTTTCTGTCGAAGAATATCTGCTTCATTTAATGTATTCACAGCTTTGTTAACATCACCATTCTTTCCTAATTCATATGATTTTTTCAAAAGATCATTGATCTTAATATCAAATTCTTTGATTTCAGGATGAATCTGAAGCTCAGCAGCTTGAGATTCTCTCTTATTTTTGCTGACTCCTACTCTCCTGTCAATATCCCTAATCATTCCACTCAGCATATTATATAAATCTTGATCATATGAAGTCGTTGTTCCTTTATGATCAGCAAGGTACCTCTCTCTTAGCTTAGGAGGAACAGGACAAACTTCATACCGACACGGTCCTCGATCAAATCTAGTGTCTCTCAATAAGTGAAAAGGACAACATCCCGCTAGACTTAGTTTACACACTCTCGGATCGTCATATCCCTCTATAACATCACATTCCGCATTTCCATTTCGATCAGCACCATACCACTCATCTAACATCTTCGAAAACATCCCGTATTTGAAGCTTTTATGCTTCCGCGGAGCAAAAATCGCTTCAGACATGTAAAGTGCTCACTATTTAAATCACATGTCAGACAGAGGTTTTATTCGTTAATTAAATGGATTTAAAGTGGCTTCTTGAACTTAGAGGAGAGTTTGAGGCATTAGGATGTTCACCAACTCTTTCAGAAATTCTTGCGATGAAATCATCTGTTTCAATATTATGCGAAAAACAAAACCATGATGTTGCTCATTTTTGGGGAAAAATCAAAGGAACTGAAAGAAACTATTTAGTTGTTGTTTGTTATACTGGTGGTTTGTTGGGAACAAGAACTACATATGCTTCTCTTGATGGAGTATCATGGTTTGGTCTTCCCTTTGTTACAGAAACGTTAATTAGCCATGTTGTTAATATTCGAGATAGAATCAGAGGCCAGCCTTTGGTTAAAGTTCCTATAAGACATCCTCGAAAGAGAACAGCTTTTGTTGACTTATCTCCGTTGATTCCACCAAAACCAAAGAAGAGCGAGGAAGAAGAAGAGGAAGAAGAACAAAAGGAGCAAAAGGAACCTAACGAGGAGGAAGAAAAGGAAGAAGAAGAAGAATTACCTGAATTCGAAGAGTTCCAGATTTCTGAAGATCAAAGAATTGCTGTTTTGGTGCATTTGATTGATCGTAGAGGCATCATTTTCCCACAAGATGCTTTGTTATGGAAATCTGCTAATGAGGTTAAAATTAATCCATTATTCCAGGGATTCACAACAGAAACTACTCTTGATGATTATTGCCGCCTTGAGAAAGATGTTCGCGGGGAATCAGCTCGTCCAAACGGAATAATCGATACTATGCCCACATTATCAGAAGATCTTCCATCTAAAGGCTGGACAGTATACCGTGAGACTAATAGCAAAGTTATCAAGGTTGTTTCGCGCCTTTGGCCAGGTCTTGCATTTATAATCAAAGAAAACAAATGGGGAACTGTATATCTTGGAGATGGACAAAGAAACACTGATTTCCTTTTTGCTTCTGAGTAAAAAATAATCTTAACAAGGAAAAGAATGATGTTTTTAGAATTTTTTGCTGATTTGTTCACCCAACCAATCAAGTCCTTCATAAAGGCCATCTCCAGTTGTAGCGCATGCTCCTTGAACTTGCCATGGTCTGTTTGTAAGGGTGTTAAGCCTTAGCTTGACTCCTAATTCTTGGGGCTTAACTGCATTTGGTAAATCTTGCTTGTTTGCGTAAACCAAAAGAATAGCATCTTTCAGTTCATCTTCTTCAAGAAGCTTGTGAAGTTCATCGCGGGCTTCGTCAATACGACTGATATCGTTAGAGTCGACAACGAAAATTAAACCTTGTGTATTATGGAAATAATGGCGCCAAAGAGCTCTAATACGATCTTGGCCACCAACATCCCAAACGTTCATGTTGAATCCCTTGTATTCGATTGTTTCGACATTGAATCCAATTGTTGGGATAGTGGTAACATGCTCACCAAGCTTTAACTTATACAAAACTGTTGTCTTACCAGCTGCATCAAGACCAAGCATTAAAACACGTGTTTCACGGTTGCCGAACCATCTTTTGAAAGTATCGCTGAAGAGAAGACCCATGTGATATGAGATGGTCGGCAAAACCGTCAGAATTAGAAATTTGAATTAAACACCGATAATTTCAGATTGAAATTATTCCTTTTAATAAGTGTTCAACTGACTAAATAGCACATCTAACGGATATTACTAACTGATAAATATAAACAGGAGGAAGGATTGTCTCAACCTCTGTTTGGCAGATTTGGATTGTTGATTCATTTGTTGACATGTGTTGAGGACAATGATTGGAATCTCTGAGCATTTTAGAGATGTTTGGACGAGAGATGTGGATACATCAAAACGATTATTGTAGAAGACACAACCCGTGAAAAATGCCCTATCTAGGTTAACACCTGAGAGGAAGTTTTGTTGATAATTATCGAAGAAAAGAGAGCTTTTGAAATCGATTCTGGTGTTTGTGTACAAATATATTAATCCATATTTGTTAAAGCTCTTAGTGTTGTTAATGAAATTTGAGTATTCGACAATACCGTTTTTTGATTCAGCAACATTGATTGCTATCGAAACAGTATTGTCTGCACAATGGTTGTATGTATTGGTAAACTGCACCGAAACCCAGTGCAAAACCACATCATATGTTGATACAACGCATTTCGAAGCATTGTTCAGTGTGAAAAACTGATTTGCATATAGCATTTCAATGCTAGTCCTTCCAAATGTCAGATTTTCAGAGCAATGAACAAAAGAATTGTGAAAAACTCGGATAAAACCACCAACAGCAGCAGATGCCAAAAAACCATGTCCCCACTCTTTCGAGTTACACTTAATCATACAGCACTGTTCGCAATTGATCTCATTCAAACCAGAAATATGAAAACCTCCTCCGTTTTTAGAAACACATGAGCTAAAAACGTTCTCTTTCATCATAATCTTACCCCCACTACCAGAAATCAAAATGCCTCCACCATCATCCAACAATGAGCCCAAGCAGCAAAAAAGACAAACACTAATAATAAAATCATATGAAGAAGATGACGTATTAACATACCGTGTTACAACATTCATGTTTACGAATGTAAACTCTTGTGTAAATCCTGTAGCGCGGTGGCAGCATTCGATACCTACAGTTATGATCAGCCTCGGATGGATAAACATCAGAAAACACTTTTTGCACCACAGATTTTCAGTGTGTTTGACGGTTTGACATTGATGTCTTTGGAAAAGAAAAGTGTTTCCTTCAAATTAATAGTGCTCGGTGATTCTGGTGTTGGAAAGACATCTCTAGCTAATAGACAGTGCCGTGGCCAGTTTAGTTTTCAAATGACTCCGACTGTTGGGACAACTCATATGAAAACAATTGTTCAAGTCGATAATTACGATGTAGAGCTCAAGATTTGGGACACTGCCGGGCAAGAACAATTTGCAGCTCTTGTTTCAATGTATGCAAGAGGTGCAAATGTTTGTATATTGGTTGGGTCATATGTTGATCCCGAATCAATTAAAAATCTTGATGTTTGGCTAGAGAGGTTGCATAATGCTGGAGAAAATCCACCAATTATTGTTGCAATCAACAAAACCGATATTATTGAAGGTGCACCAATGACTCCAGATCAGATAAGAGAAGAATACTCAGAGAGATACCCTAACTTGTTTTTCGTTTCTGCGAAGACAGGCGATGGTGTTACTGAATTATTTGCTAGCGCAGCACAGGAAGCATTGAGAGTCAAAAAAGAAGATGATAATAAAGGCACCAACATTGATATAAGTCATACACCATCTGCTCCAAAAGGTTCAAATTGCTGTTAAATCTAAGTTTTGTTAATTGTTTGTCTTCTAAACAGGCTTAAACAATCCTTCATTATGAAATGGTATCTCCAAGTCATTTGCTGTTAATGGTTTTTGTCTTTCCATGGCTAAAGCATTAGCAGCAACTTCTTTCCTTATTTTCTTCATCTCCTCCTTTTCTTTATAGCGCTTAGTTGCAAATATTAAAAGAATTGATATACAAACAAGAGAAAATTTCGATGTTTTGTATAAAGAATTCTCAAAAATATCATCACCAGGAATGTTTTGTATAAAAACATATGACTGAGCATATGATTTTGATTTCCCTGATACTTTAACGTTAGAATTCTTGTCGATTTTTGGATCTGGATGGGGAGTGATATCAATTCCAATATTTGGAATATATTGTGCTAATTTTGATGGTGCGATTTCTTTTTCAAATTGACAATCTTGCGTAATGTTATTGTTTTTGAAACCAAGCTTCAAAGATAAATTCTCAGTCGCATCGAAAACACAATCAGATATTTGTAGCTCCAATTTATTATTCCACTCGATTGAGAATCCTAAATTCTTATAAAACTTTGAATATGTGATTGAGCAAGTGGCATAATGAGTACCTAGTAATGCACTATCAACATTTTCCATTATAAAATATGATGAAGAAAAATCATTTTCTCCACTATTCATCATCCATGCACCGTTATGAGGAGCTTTGCTATTATGATCGATAATTCTCATTATACTTACTGTTTCACAATGAAAAAGAGAGACTGATCCAGTAATATAATCACAAGAATTCAATGAATAGTTTGTGTATTCAATGGATAATGAAAAAACAATAGAAAAAACACAAGATCCCGAGCAGTGTTTAGCCCTGTTAAGACCAAAAACACACCTATCAAGACTTGTATTGGAGTTTTTTTCAATATAAACAGCTCCACCTGACGATATTACGCTATTTTCCAAGAAAAAACATTTTAAACAGTGTGTTTTCGTTACAGAACTATAAATTGCACCTCCATCATATTGAGATCCAGTTTTAGGTCTACATTTTGAAAAAAGACACTCAGAAATCGATACTAATCCAACATTATTATGATTTTGCGACTGGAAAATCTTTTCAGCATACGGAAATATCTCTTTTTTGGAAATAAATATCGAATGGTCAAGAAAGCTGGAAAACACACATTTTTCAATCTCAATAATACTACTTTTTACGCTATTAAACTGAAATCGATTAATAAAGCAATTAACCATATAAGGATAAACAAAAAACACCATATTTGGAACAATCAAACACATTAATAACACTATGTTGGATTATCACAAGTCATTCCACATAATCTAGAAACCCAAAATATGCATAATTAATAAATGAAAAATGAGAAAACTGAGAGCAATGTGAATTTTTTGACATTTCCTAAAGTAGCATCTGATGCTATTATATTTGAAACCATATCAGTGGTTAAGAAATTCGAATCGCAATCAAAACACTTTTTAGATAATTTAAATCAGAGACATGTAATGGTTAGATCAACTTCACAGACGGATATCGGTCAATCTGATGCTAATGAAGCGCAAAAATTAATTACAATGAAGACATTTAAAGATATTGAGCATTTTTTGGAAAATACTGGACAAGCAGCAGAACTTTCCCCAGTTACCCTTAAGATGCAAGTTTTATTAGTTGAAAGTTCTCCAGAGAGTTATATGGGAATCAAATTGTTATTTGGCACATATGTGAGATCATTGTCATTAATTGCTAGCTTCATAGCATTTCGTGATGTCATTAACGAAAGCGCCAAATCTATTAAAATGGCTAAAAAAGCAATATATATGTTACAAAATATCCCACTCCCACCCTTGTTTTTTCCAGATTTTGAATCCAAAATGTCTTTCATTCTTCCTATTCGAAATAGCCATCCTATAATTTCTACTGCTGTTGCAACGAGCGAAAGTTATATTTTTATCGGTAAAAATGAATCAACAATCGAACAAATCTCATTTAACAAGTCCAAAACTGATTTTTCCAAATTCATTCGAATTCCTCAGCCTCTTGATTCTATGTATAGTCTTGTATATATCAATGGATATTTGATTGTTTGTGGAAAGAATAACCCTGCTCTTTTGTTAGATCCAAAATCTGAAACACATTTTTCCATTCCAATTTCTTTTCAAGGCCATTTTTTTGCGTCATCAAATACTTTTTCTCCTCCACTAGTATCGGATGGTAAGTTTTTATATTCAGTTTCTTTTGGTAATTCCCCTCGAGTGAAAATATTTATGTTTGAGCTTTCGTGTATTAGGTTTGTGAAGTATATTCCTCTTGTAACAGGATTATTTAAAGGATCTCCTCGGAATAATGATTTGCTTCCACTGAAGCATCAATATTCTGCGCCAATTGCTACAAATGGTGTTTATTTGAGTGTGATATTACAAGAACCAACTGATTCAATATGTCGAATATTTAATTTACATACAGGATATCATCTTCATGATGTGAATCTTTCTCCTAGTTTTTCTATTCTATCATGGGTTTTCGATATAAACAGACCAGCACATTGTATTGTTAATGAAAAAAGCGCAATCATGCTTGATTCATGTTTCACACTCCCTCCATGGTTAGCTGGTTTTGAAGAACCACCAGAACTAAATCGAAGTCGGTTCAAAGACACTTCATGTATTATTCAGGCTTATTGTGAATCACTTTCTAGACTTGCTCTACATTGTATTGGATCAGATGTTAATTTGCACCTAGGCCTTGTTGACCAACTTTATTCCAACTCAATAGAAACTGCTTTATGCAGATTTATTGATAGTGAGAATATACCAGGTTCTCAAGCTTTTTTAGTATTTTTAGCAATGAAATTACGAAGCGAATCTGTGCAATATTCTTTCTTGTATCCTGTTTTAGACAGATTTGTTAAGTGTATTCATAATGAAAAATTATCAGAACTTCGATTTCTTGTTGTTTTTACCTTTTTGTCATCTTTGGATGCTTTTTTTTCCACAAATATCGAAAGTTCATCAGATATGTTGATTCAAACCATCAACGACAATAGGTATCAAAGCATATTATTTAGATTTTTACCTAAATCGCAATTTTTGACAAGAGCTTTGTCAGAGCAATCTCTTTTAGGAATTTGCAATATTACTCTCAAGACATGTTTTTTGTTCAATGATTTAGCTTCATCCCTTCTTCTTGAACTGCAGTATAATTTCATTATGTCCAAATCGCACAATTCCAAGCTTTTCTTGGTTTACCTATCAAAGCTTCATCATCAATTCATTGATGACTATTCTCATTTCTCAAATGGATCATGGGGATACAATCGGTTAACAAGCTCTGTTTCTTTTATTGTTTTAAATGATTTAATCAAAATTATGATGTCAACCAAAGAGGATCGATTATATAATTATGAAATAATTCGGATTTTGTTTTCCATTGGATGCCTAGATTATCCACAAGAAAACTCCGAGCATCAAAGTTTATATGAGTTATTACTATTATCATTATTCCTTTCAATTCAGTTTTCTTTTGATGGCATTCAACAAGATAATTCATTCATTCGAATCGATGATTCCGGGTCTGATAGTGTATACGATAATATTCCATTTAGTACTTTTTTTGGTAACCTTAATAATAACATAACGATACCAAATGAAGAGATATACTCTTCGGTTATTGAATGTATATATAAATCTAACAGATTGTGTTTATCGGATCAAAGAATTTGCGAATTAGTATCTAATGTTTTTGCTTGTATTAGAGCTGAAAAAATCAGTGTATGTGATATCCAAAGTCGTATTAACATCATCAACAAAATTCAGCCCCAAATATGTGAAAGTGTGATAAACTTTTTGCTTGGATCATTCGATTATCAACTTAAAACACAAAAAGAAGAGATATCCACCTTTACCACAATTATTTTATTTGATGAAAAGCTAATGAAGCCTATTCCTCAGAGAAGGGCAGTTTTTGGGTTCTTTTTGAAGAATATTAATCAAATATCTAATCGTTTTTCTATATTACCTATACGCCTAATTGAAGTGTTTGTTTCTAACTTTAGTCTTAGGTTCTTTCTCGATTCTTCATTTTTCTTCATCAGTAAGTACCATCCTGAAGCAGATTTAATCATCCAAATGCCTTTTAATGAGCTTAAATCCTGTATATCAACTATTTTTCCTATTAGCATTCTTATTTTAAATAAGAAAAAACTTATTGCTCCGTTTGAGAGCCTCCAACCATATGATGTGTTTTCTCCCAAAAAGGCAAAAGATATTCAAAAAGCAATTCTTTTATTGTTAATAGCATTTACTGGAGGATGTTTTGAAATTTCTTCTGTTGAGCTGTTTAATTCCACATCATTGCTTATTCTTAAAACTGGTAATTATGAGATTATTGATTCATTATTGAATGTGATTACCAAAATATCTTATAATTTCTCGATCGATCTAAGCCCAGTTCTTATCTTTTTATTTGATTCAATTGTAGCAATGTTTTCTCGAGTGGAATCAATGTTTCCTGGGAACCAGAGTATATATATTATTCACCAAGTTATTCATTTGGTTGCTGATTTTTTCCGAAGCAACGTGTTTAAAGATAATACCATATATCGATTTCTTTCCGAAAAAATCTCCAAGGCAAAATCAGATGATACTTTTGCAATTTTTGCTATTTTTAATAATGAGATTGAAATAATCCGTCCAGGTGTATGGATTAGCTTTGAAACAGATAAAAAAGATATTATTGAAGGGAAAGTGTTGTTTTTTGATCATATAAGTATGAAGATCAATATTGAAGGTATCGATGAGGAGTATCGAATATCTGAAGAAACTCACGTAACTCTTAAATCATTATCATTATTTGACCCCACGAAAGGGAGGTATTTCGATGAATTTTACAAATTATATTTTAATACTAATATAGTGAATGAATTGCATAATGTTTTGTGGATTTCATCTTTATACAGTTTTCTGGTTGTTGCAGAATTCCGTTCATATATAAAGTCTTCAGACATTTCTAAATTGACTCAATGTGTATCTTTTTCTCACCAACTGTTATCGTATTCATTCAATGATCTTTCTTTATTTTTTGTTTCTTCTAAAGAGGGCTCATCTCCATTTCGTTTCATAAAAAGGAATTTTGTAGAGAAACGAGATAAACCATCATTACCATTCATCTATGATATTATGAATAGTTATTTTGCCTCGGATGAGGATTCAACAGAGTCAGTAATATCATTTTCTGAGCCGATTACTTACAATTCTCCTGCAATACATAGCACATGCAATTTTATACTTGATATGTCTCTTGATCAGGCATGTTCATCAAAATCCAGTTTAGTTATTTATTCTCTGTCCAAATCTAGAGGAATCAGGTTTGAGACGAATTCAGTAATATTTTCGAAAGTAAGAATTATTTATAAATACAACCAAAAGAGACTATATATAAAATTTGATGATGCTCAAGAAGTTTATCTTGTAGAACCCCTTTGTGACATGATTTTTGTCTCCATTACTCTATCCGAGAACTCAATGATGCATTATACATTTCGAAAGAGCGAGGAATATTTTTATCATTATGGCGAGATAAAACGTATGAATCATAAGAATGATTTTATATCGGTATTTCCTACTTATACTGCTTCAGATTTTATTACCTACCATGCAAAAGATTTATGCAAAAAAGTTTCATCAGAATATTGCAAAAAAGTTTTATCATATTATCCTTTTTTCTTGCAGTATATATCCAATGATTCGTTTATATTCCAAGTGTATATGCATTTATTGTCTCATATAGATCCAAATCCATATGATGTCGGATCTAATGTTATGAGTATTCTATTTGAAGACAGTTCTTATCAAAACTCCGAGAAGAAGAGGCTAATAAATTATATTACTAATGAGTTATGCAAAGATGATCGGTTGTATAAAAAGTTTTTCCATCATATGTTCACTGCTTTTGAAGAACAAATAGCACAATCCCAAATTGATTTTTTGTGGGATGAAAACGAGAGCGGTGCAATGGTATCAAATACTGAGTTTATTAACAAGAATCAGTATTATGTTTTGGAAAAAAATGGTAACATTAAAGGATCTTCTTCAGTTTCTCAAACAGCATTATTCATTATTGATAAATGTAATATTTTCTGTTCTATATTACAGTTGTATAATGATATTAAACATTTGCTTTTAGTTCTCCAAAAATCATCAAGATCGAATAATGAATGTGATGAAAAATTATATAAAATTCGGGGGTATATAGTTAAGTGCAAGAATCTGTTTGGACATGAGTTATTAGATGAACTGCTTACTTTATCTCAATTGATGTTCCCAGAATCAAAACCTGATGTATCTGAAAGCGAGAGTATAATCATGAAAATGTTTCCTAAATTGTTTATTGATAATAAAGTTTGTTATAGGTTTAATTTAGAACAACTTCTTCTCCCTTACTATAATATTCGGAGATTTCCTTTCTTTACCTTCTTTGTACAATACCTTAAATCCAATTCTGAGCAAGTTACTTTTATTCAAAGCCAAAGAATGATATCTTTTCAATACTATCCCAGTAATCCGAATGAATACATATTTTTCATGATTGGAAGCAGTAAACAGGATGAATCAGAAATGTTTGAGATTTCATATGTAGAGAGTTTCGATACTATTGATAAATGCATAGAGATGGGTGGGTATATTATCCTACCTCCAAAATCATTTTGTTTTAGACCAAAGAATCCAAGATATGAAATGAAGAATCTATTGATTTATTGGAAAGCTTTTTCTTATACTGAAGAAGAAATGATTGACTGTCTTCAGAAAGAAATTCTCTTATGGAAACCTCAATATTCAAGACAGGTACTGTTATCAATACCAGATGGAATAATGCAGATTGATCAGGAGATATATGAGAATTTACCACTTTCATCACTTTTCTCAATGGAAACTGTTTCATATTATTTTTCTGTATTGAAACATGTCTCTAAACCTCACGAAATGGTTGGGAAGCATTATGTTTTCTTCCAAAATTCATTCTCGAAAGAGATTGTGAATGATAAACTTCAAAAAATGAAGAATCCTCATATTGATCCAAAAATCCCTCTATCTGCACTGGCAATTACATCACAAGACTCTCCTCCTAATTTATCTCAAAGATTTTATAACGATGTGTCAAAAGGAACTAAGAATAGAGTTTTCACATTTTTCACTGGACTCCATGATTTATCATCAGGAGATTTGAAAGTTCGCATTAGGGGAACAAAACCAGAAGATGTTAGGTCCCTTTTAAGAGTATGCGTTTTTCATGTTGATTCTGAAGTTGAACATTTGTTAATTAGTATAATTGAGAAAATGACGCATTATCCAATCCTAATGTTTATTGACTGGGTCACCGGCTTTTGGGGAGTTGAGTCATTAATATCCTCTTCAAAGCCATTCATTGTGTTCGAAATTTCGTCAAATCAGAACATTTCTTTGATTCGAGATCACCATGTTGTTAAAGTTGGTTGTTTCGAGAATGAAAAGGAATTAAGAATGGAGTTAATGAAACAGATTCAAGTATATGCGGATCAAAATGAATAGAATGACACTGCTGTAATAAAACTATGGAATACAATATTTTTTACATATCAACAAATGTTCCATCTGGGAAACACTTGAACTGCCTGCTTACACCATCAACTATTGCAGTAATAATTTCAGAATTCTCTGATTGTTTGGTAACAGCCCTTACCTTCTCTTCCAAAGAAAGAAGCCTGCTTGTAATATTTTCCAATTCTGCTAACTCTTTCTCCTGTTCAATCTCATCAAGCAGAGATAGTGTTTGATAATCAGACATATCATTCTTCAAAAGTTCGAAATCAGCTTGCAATGATTTTTGTACATCGGAAATCTCTATGCTCACCATTTCGGATTGATCTTTAAGTTGATGATTAAGTTGATCAATTCTAAATCCCATGGCTTTTTCAATCTCCGAAATAAGCTCATTGAATGAGGTTCTAATGTCATGCTTTTCCAAATCAATCATTTCTCTCAGCTTTGATGAAGCTGTTAAGCCGTCATCAGTTTGAGATTCAAGATCAGCAAACAATTTTTCGGCTTCTGTGAGTTTTTGCCCAAAAGAAGACTTGATATTCACAACAGATTCTTCAATCATTTGATTTATCTTATCTTTGAGGGTAATTAGAGACTTTCTTTGATTTGTAACAATATCTTTCTGCTTGGAAATGTCTTCTTGAAGCTGAACTATCAATCCAGGAACAGGGAAGAGAGAATTCAATGATTCATTTATCTTTTCGGTTCTCTGAGTCAAATTTTTAGAAAGAGTGGCAATATTCTTTAGGGCTGAATCGAATTCTTCACGGAAAGTATAAAATTCATCATGAATTGGTCTCAGCTGCTTAGGCACAGAAATAGTAGAAACTGTTTGGTGATTTAAACTTAAAGATTGCACTTTTCTAGATAAATTAATGGAATTTTGATGAATAACCTGGTTTTTTGGTTGCATTTCAATTAGCTGGTTAGAAACATCTAATCCTATTTTCTTTGAATAAGATTCAGCCTGAACCATAATTTCCGTAAAAGATTTCTTCAGAGAATCAATTCTTGGTTGTATCGAATCAAGGCTCTGAAGTAAATCATCTCTCAATGCTTCAATCTGCCTTTCATCAATAATAGACTCTTTGGCAACTGTTGGCATGACTAACTGAGCAGGAGGAGATGTTTCAGCAAAAATTGGAGGAAGATTTGATTCCATTTAAAAAAACGTATTGACGATAAAAGTGCACGTTTAAAAATTCAGCAAATAAACAAGAGAATTATCATTTGGGATAAGTGCCTCCTATTTGGTGTCTCTGATAGGGTAATTGGCATGAAAACGGGAACAGTATTATGAGCATGACAGTGATAAGACTTATAGTATTGAAAGTCGTATGTTTGCTTCTTTATCAAAGAGTTATTGTTCATGCTAGAAGTGATTCCGGCATGAGATATGAAGCTATGAGAAATTTCAAGAGAACCAGAGTATATCGAAAACAAAGTATTTTGATTCATATCAAACACACAATAATGCATTTTTGGCGATCCTCCTGATACACAAACAACTCCCCAGTTTGATGGACTGTTATTATGAACAACATTGGCATATGACATTGTCCCTGCATTAAAATTGAACCATATACAAATACTGTTGGATACAATATTATTAGAAAATGTGCAGCGAGCGCTTGAGAATGTTGTTGAAGAATGCACCCAAATACCAGGAGCATGATAAGCACTATTCATAGAGCTATTAATATTGTCGGCTCTTTGATTTCCAGTATAAAAATACAGTGTGTAGGTCCGAGAAGAAATATATGAGCATAAAGACATAGAAAGATACTCAATCACATTGTTAAGAGAGGCTTGAAGATAGGCAAATGGACATGAAGCTGCATCGCACCTATTAGCACAAACCATTCGGATATAAGAATTCAAAGAACAGAACCATATAGCCCCACCAGTTGAACTACTAGAACAATTATAGAACATACAATAAGTGACATTCATATTAATTGATCCAACATTCACATAAATAACACCTCCATTACCAGAAAACTCAGATGATCTCTGGAAGAAACAGTTGAAAACATCCACTGTTGTGTCAACAAATGACCTCCCTTGGTTTATCTTTTCATCAAAGCACCCTGAACTTACACAGTATACTCTCCCAGATAGTTTTTCCATCTGCCAAGCAAATTGAGGATTCATCCTCCTGTAAGTTGATTGTTTTCTAAGAATTGTAACAAAAACAATTAATAGAATTGGTTTCAGCATTTTTTCGTAACTTTTTGGTTCTCTAATCCCCTTATTCTTCATGTTTAATAAATTAAAATTGTTTAGATTATAGTTAGGGATCATCTGTTTCACAATTATGCTAAAAAACTTATAAAAATATCGCAAAAAGCTATGAGAGATATAAGCAAACAGAAAATAAGAACAAAAAACGACAAAATTCTTTAATTCTTCATAAAGATTAAATGTTGGAATCATTTTTATAACAATATTACAATTGGCAAATACGTTTTATTTATTAATCCTCATTAGATTCATTTCTTGATTTCGAAAAATGGCAAATTGTTGTTCAAATGAGTGTTTTTGGATCAATGGCTTTGATTTTATCATTTTTATACAGGGGGATTAATAATGGGTTGTTGTGTTTAATTCATTAAATCATTTATAGTATTCATTATATAGCAAGAGCATTATTTTTAAAATGATTTTGTTCTGAGAGAACTTGAAGGGAAGATTGGATACAATAATGATTACATTCTCAACTTGAGCAGGGTTGTTTGAGGTAAATGCTCCTTTTTTTGCTATTCCTGGTTTCAAAAAAAAGTAATTTCAAAAAATCATTATGGTATTTTGGTTAATTTTAAAATTGTTATAATACTTTCGTCCATCTGATCGATAAGAAGTCCAAAATCAAAAATCTCAAGATATTAATTGAAATAGAGATGCTTAATTAACAAGATCACGTGTTTTCCCTCTATTCATGATGATTGGCCAATTTTTTCTGTTTTTGTCTATTAAGAAATGGATAATGCTCTAATCACAAGAAACAAGGCATTTAGACCACCCGAATAAAATCAAAACCGAGGTTAATTCAGAAATTCCAGAATGAAGGATCTCTAAACCAAAGAAAATCATCATATTATCTTACTAATATAATAAGAATTTCTAAATCTAGATCGAGAAAAAAGGATTTTACTCAGATTGAACAAATCCTAAGAATTCAACACGGTATAAAACGAAATAATCACTGTTGTACCAATTCTTACTAGATGTGATTCTTATGTACCTGTAATACTTGTTATTAGGCTCTACTGGAAAGTTCTTTTGAGCACTAGGATCATTAAACTTACTATTACTGTCCTGGAAATCAGTAGTATCTACTTTGTTATCAATGATTTCGAATTTTGATCCATCTGTTGATCCTTCAACTTTCCATGACTTGACTCTATAAGCATCATTCAGAGAGTAGGATGCAATTGATACCTTTTGTGTTTTGAAATCAAACTGAATCCATGAATTGGGGAGATTTTGGCTGAACCAGTAACTACTATCATTCTTCAAAACATTTTTAGGACCATTTCCATTATAGATGCTTGATGCTGTGACATCAACATCACTAGAATCAGCCAAATTGCTACCAAGTTTCTTTGATAAACCATCAAAGATACCTGAAAACAGATCTGATTTAAATGGAAACTCTGGTCTTTCGTTGGCTTTCTTAATTTGGGATAATTGATCATCTTTGTCTTGAATTTGCATATTTTTCTCGTTAATTGTTGCATCTTTAGCTTGCATCAACCTTATATTCTCGGCGATAGTCTCATCTTTTTCTGGAATTTTATTATTCTGCTCTCCATTTGTCGCTTTTGCAGAATTTATCTCTGATTCCATTCTTTTAATCACTTTGTCTTGGTTCTCTAGTCTAGTATTCATCTCATTAATGATTTGTAGATTTCTCTCTGATAGACTCCTTATTTCATTGAATTCTCTTTGGAATGATGATAGAACATGATTAGTGTTATCATATATATCATCTGTATTTTCAATAGACATGATATGGAGAAATCTGTTCAGTTCAGAGAGATCTGAAGGCTTTTGATATTTAATGTTATTAAGAATGATTTTAGCACCAGTTCCATGATGTTTCATACATCCAATCAAGAATTGTTCTAAAGAAGATAAAGAGAAAGTCTGATTAGAATGAGCAAAAATGCGACATAATGATGGAAGAGTAACCAAACAGAAGCTTGGATTCTTCAAATATGTTTCTATCTTTTGAGTAATTGATCTTTCATATTTCGAGAAATCTATGTTACTATCATTATCATTTTGGTCTTGGTTTTGTATTAGGAGAGAGAGAACTCTCTCAGATGAATCATCATTAAGAAGTTGACAAAGAGAATCACAATGAAGACAATTGCAAATATCATAAACATCACCTGCTTTTTCAACACTTGGATAACTGATT
>Ga0209639_1001580_pt1 | contig 21535 bp, 20 predicted proteins | sample EPASupsiteHSE605_FD_187268 | JGI IMG/M metagenome (GOLD analysis project Ga0209639, IMG submission 187268) | Bioremediated contaminated groundwater from EPA Superfund site, New Mexico - Sample HSE6-05 (SPAdes) (version 2) | ecosystem: Environmental > Aquatic > Deep subsurface > Groundwater >...
GTCAGCGAATACAACCAGATGGTGGCGGACAACAACGACCCGGTCTTCGGCCGCAAGCTTTTTGACCAGCCCATCGAGGTCGGCCCCTTCTACGCAACGCCCCGCGCGCCCTCCATTCACCACACCATGGGCGGGTTATACATCAACACGAACGCCCAGGTGCTTGATGAAAGCGGAAACGTTATTCCGGGCCTTTACGCCGCGGGCGAGGTAACCGGCGGAATTCACGGCTCCAACCGTCTTGGCGGCAACGCGACGGCGGACGTGCTGACCTTTGGTCGCATCGCCGCAAAAACAATACTAGGCAAATAAACGATTTTATGATCAGGCCGGGGCGTTTGTTCCGGCCTCGTTCTTTATTCAAAAGTTTGACAAATTGAGAACAATCAAATATATTACGAGGAGACACGCGGGGTTTTACGCGCATCAGGCCGAAGATCGCGCAAAACCAGGCTTATGGCAGGAGGAAAGAGGGGGGAAAAGGTGGATACAAAACAGCTGATTACCTTTGTGACTCTGTCGGAAGAAAAGAACTACTCAAAGGTGGCGCAAAAACTCAATTACGCATCCTCCACTCTGATGGAGCACGTGCGTTCATTGGAGGAGGAACTGGGCTGCAGACTGACCGAAAGGGAAGGAAAATATACTGTTCTGACCGGCGCCGGAAAAGAATTCCTGAATTACGCGCAGAAAATGCTGATTCTGCAAAAGCAGGCCAAAGAAGCTGTAGAAACCTCAGACGGGACCGACAGAGTCCGCATCGCCACCGCAGAATCAATAGGGCAGTACAGCCTTGCACGGCTTTTCAATGAATACACGCTGCATTACCCGGAAAGCGAAACGATCATTAAAGTGGGCAACTGCTCCATGTTCCCGGAAATGCTGCTCAATAAGCAGATTGAGCTCGGTTATGTTTACGGCATGAGTAATTTTCGGGCTCAGGGGATTGAAAGCGTCCCGCTCTTTTGGGAGCCTCTTCATTTTGTGGTTCAGCCGGACCATCCGCTGGCGCAATATGACGAAGTCAAGGCCGAAGACTTTGCAAAAGAACGCTTTGCTCTGACCTATGAAGACTGCTGCTACGCTATGGCCCTGAAGGAAATGCTGGCCCGTCAGGGCGTTTCGCCGAAAGCGCAGAACCATCTGGGCAGCGTCAATATGATTAAAAGTTATATCAAACAGAATCGTTGCGTGGCTCTTTTGCCCCGCGCCGTTATCAAAGAGGATCTGGCAAAGGGGAACCTCTGCTGTCTCAACTGGTCCGGGGAAGAGTTTACCGCTCTTGCCCAGGTGCTTTATTTAAAAGGAAGAGCGCTGACCGAGCCGATGCAAAGGCTGCTGGATCTGTCTGTTAAATACGCCAAAACCCGGTCCAGCGCCCGGCTAAGGAATGTAAACGCGCAAACGAGACCGGAGCGCAGCGTTCGAAACACCTTTCCTATAGCCAATATGTCGCGCCTGTATAATTAATGAACATTGTGATCTAGCAAACGGTTGATCCCCCCGTACTCCTCCGCTGCTTGCCGAATCGGATCTCTTTATAGATTGGCCGGCGCATATAGAGGTCCGGCAAGTACTCAGCAATACAGACTGCTTGGGGTTACAGCCATACGGAATCCTGCTCCGATTCTCCGGATGCAAAGGGCGGTTCCGATAAGCGGCGGGCTTTTAGGATCACGCGAATCGTTTCTGTCGACACGCCGAGGGCTACAGGGCCTTTGTTATCCAACTCTATGCCTTCTGCTTATTGTAGACCACAACCTGTTTCGTATTTCCGGTCACTTGATTGCGGATAGCATACGTAGTTCCCGGCGTATTCCAGATGCGTTCGAACTGGTAATCATCCACGAAGAAGTGCACCCATTTTTCATCCGGGCGCCGCTCCGTCATTGCCTGGTTGAATGGTATCAGATTGCGGGGTATGAACTGTGCCGGCCGGAGCTTCGGGAAGCCGTACTGCCCAACGAGTTCCGCGCCGGCGATCAGGTCATGCCGAAAGGGGTCGCGGTCTGCAAACGTCATCATGATGTGTTCATGATTCTCAGGGAAAACAGACCATATCAGTTTCTGTACGACTCTGGCGTCGATGTATTGTCTTCGCAACGCTGGCCCGGGCATAGCGATCCGGCTACCACTCTACGGATTTACTCTCACTTGAAAAAGGAGCGCGAGAAGAACAGCATTGAACGAGTGAATGCTCTATGCATAACGAACGCGGCGTCGTTGAAGTCAAAAAAATAGAAGTTGCCAAAAAGTTGCCGAAACAAAAAGAGAATGCCCGCGAACCTAGATTCTGCGGGCATTTCCTATGGTGGTGCTTACTGGACTCGAATTGATTTTTTGAATACTTTTGTGGACACCGTCCAGACACAAACCCGCTATTTTAGGGCATTTCTGCATGCTGATAGCTCGGATGCCTTGAAAACAAAGTAGGCGAAAAGTAGGCAGTAAAAGACCATTGGTTGTGTTTTTCGGGCAGTTGGATTTGTGTTCGTTTTTTAAGCCTGCCGGCCTTATGGCCGACGGGCGAGGGTCGTACATACTACTGGCTCCCCAGGTTGGGACTTCGTGTTTGACAACCTATAGGCGTGAAGCAGCTATTAAACAGTAGGTTCAGCCTCTTATTGGTGTCACTGATGGCAGCATAGCTTATCAAAGGGAAGTCGCCGCCGACCGATTAGTGAGGATGCAGGCGGCAGACCCCGGCAGCGATCCCCCTTATCACCCAAAACTAAATATTATCGCGATTGTTATAGCTTCTTTGGACAGCTTCATTTGTCTTGACATGAAGAAGCCCAGATGCTACTGTAAAAAATGCTTGACTATTATGGGAGACAAGGGCGGAGGTTCAATCTATGAAAGAGAATGAAGTCAAAAGAATGAGACATTATTTTAGCATATCGATCATTATTTGTCTGGCAATCGGCCTACTCGCCGGGTGCGGGAGCGCAGATAAAGCCACCAGCTCCGATAGTTCCGGCTCTGCTGGGGATGCCACCAAGAGCTCCCAAACGGCCCAAGAGGGTGATGGCAAATGGGTCGAGAGCGAGTACACCACTTATGATGAAAACGGCCAGATGACGGGCCATGGTACCTATGAGTACGACGACAAGGGAGAGCTCATCCACATCACTAGATATAACGCGGACGGCAGTCTCGGCATTGAACAAGAATGGTTGTCTCCCGATGCACAGGGGAACTACACCGTCATGAAAAGCTATTCCGGCGGCACTCTCGATTTAGTGATCACCTATACATACAGGGAGGATGGCACGAAGGTTGCCAGTGACATCGAGGAAAGGCCAGACGAAGCGACAGTCAAGAGTGAATACAATTGGAGCGATGATGACAGTCAAGTAATGATTTCCAAATATGACGCAAACGACAGTCCAACCGGCTACTTATCCAAGACGTATGACAGCGAAGGCCGACTCACCCTCTATATTAACTATTCTTATTCCGATCCGGATGTATACAAAACCACCTATACCTACACCGATGACCAGACGGTAGAAGTCGAATGGATTGAGGTAGCCCAAATACCCACAGGGGGAGTCACCTCCATCGTAACCGATAAAGACGATCAGGGCAGAGATAGTGAGACCCGGATATATTGTACGACCGATCAGGATCCCTATACTGAGGAAGATCTGACCCAGCGGATGGTCTATGACTACGAAGCGGACGGCCACAGCCATAAAAAAACCATCTATAACGCCGCGGGAGAGATCACCGGCACCTATGTCGGCACTTATATATTTTTGCCCGGCGTGAAGTAGAGCGCGCGGTATTGATAAAAGCCAAAAATGTTCCTACCACCTGACAGATTGGGTTGAATCCACGTGTCGCAGTAAGGTGTCCAACACTCCTCGTCTCCACCATGGTGCGTCAATCCGAACACCGTATCTTCATCACAGAGACGGTGTTCGTACTGATTGCAAAGCTTCCGGCAGCTGTATAGCCGGACAAGAAGACCCGCTTGGGGTGAGAGCCCCTAGCAGGTCTTCTGTTATGCGTGATGACCCTCCAGTTTTCAAGCAGTAGCTTGCCCTATTTCGGTGTTGCAAACGCAGGCCTTGCTTGATATTCTGCTCCTGACGGAGGTGGTAGAAATGGGAGGATATAAGGGACGGATCAACACACTTGAGCGGTGGGCTGATGCAGTTGAATACTTCCGGAATAACGGGTACAGCCTCTCGTAGTCTATCGTCTCCATAAATTCCCTGATTTTCCGACGCTTGTCAACAAACAGCCATGCCCAAAAACCTCACCCTCTATGGACTCTATGACGCGGGTCTAACCGTATTACATGAAACATAGCATCTTTATTTGAATAATACCCGTGAATTCTAAATCGTTCCGTTACCTCATAGTGGTGTATCTGGCATTCGCCCCATATATCAGATGTATCCGGCTCTCTGAGACAATTCTTATCAACTAACGTTATCGATTGTCCAATGTATTTTTTGATGAATCTATGAAACTCACGAATGTTTCGTTCATTAAGACAGTCAAACTCATAGTTGTTTTCCAGCTGCTCAGAAAAGCACAAAGAAAAAGGAGCAATCCTTTTCTGTTCTCTTGTTAAGATTTCTCCTTTTTCTATGGCTAAATTATTTTGTGTAAGCTTCCTACACATCAACAATCTCCGATATATATTGATCGATAATAATCTCTCATGCTTTCGAAAGAAATGTCTTGTTCACACCGCTCGTCCGGATCGCAATCGCGGCGAGCCTCTTTCCAAGGTTTTTCCGAGTGGGATAGTACTTCAAGTTCGTTCGCAGATAGGTCTTTGTATGTTAACCAGACACTTTCCAGTAAATCTTTTTCGGAAGCACTAAAAACCAAGGCTTTGTTTTCAGGCTCAATATTATTCCAACCATGACCTTTGTATTTTTCATACAGATCCCTACATACCGGTCCATGTATCCATGCTTGAAATTCAGCCTCAGGATCTAATTTCTTATCAAGCAATGCACAAGACCAAGCCTGGGCATAGTAACACAGCTTTTGAATGCGCTTATGCGACATTGGCTCTTTCTGTTGGAACCACTCAGCAACATCATATATTCTTGCCATTTCTCTCTCCTTCCAGCCGTTCTCCTCCATTTCTCTCCTTTCTCATAATTACTACATTTGTAGTAAAAATGCAATGTAAATTAAGCAATAATCCTAATAAAGCTTGATTCTACGTAAATATATGATGCCCCTAGCGCTTCTAAGCGATACTAAGCGCATTAATAACTTCATTCTAGGATATGCAAAAGCGCAAAAAGCGTTATGCATAACCCTTCAAGCAGTGGCTTTCCCTGAAAATAAATCGTCGGCCTCAAGGCCTAAGGCTTAGCCGGCAGGCACTAATGCCAAAGTCTATTGTTTTTTATGTATTTCCGCAGGAGTCTGCTATAATACAAATAATTAATAAATTGATGAAATGGAAGGCGGGTTATTGAATGACTACGGCTTCAGAAAAGCCCATGCTTAGTTCATCAGAGCAAGTGCAATATATGAAAAATAAGGGCGTGCTATTTACTATAACCAGTGAAGATGAAGCAAAAGCTTATCTGGAGATGAATAATAACTACTTTAAACTTCAAGCATATAGAGAAAATTATGATAAATCTACAGGGAGGGCCAATCCTGGTAAATACATCAATCTGGAATTTGCCTATTTACAGGAGCTGGCAAAACTCGATATGTACTTACGTCATATAATTCTTAAGATGTGTTTAGATATCGAGCATTATGTTAAGGTTAATCTGATTCGAGATATCGAGAAAAATCCGAATGAAGACGGGTATTCAATAGTTGAAGACTATATTAATAATTGCTATAACCCAGAACGCTTGAGGAAAAAAATAACCCTTCATAGTAGTAGTTTATATTGCAGAGGCCTAATTGAAGCCTACAAATGGAACTTCCCTATATGGGCCTACGTAGAAATAACCGATATGGGTGATTTAATTAGCTTATATAATTTCTACTATATTAAGCATCTTAACACTAAACCCCCATTTTCCCAGAATCTTGAAAGGGTCCGTCAGTTAAGGAATGCCGCTGCACATAATAACTGTATTATTAATAATATACGTAGCGGGAAAGCACGCATTTTTACTGAGGTATCCGAATTTGCCGGAAAATCAGGTTGCAGTAAAGATCAAAAAAGTGCTCGTCTTTCCAATGCAAGAACAAGCCAAATTGTTAATATGCTTTACGTGTTTGACAATCTAGTCACAAGCGATGGTGTAAAAAAAGCAAGATATGAAGAGTTTTATAATTTAATAAAAGGTAGATTTTATCATCATTGTGGGTATTTTAAGACAAATAGTACAATTATGTCTTTTATAGCATTTTTAAGAAAAATGCTTGACTACCTATACAATCAATAATATAATCAGACTACTAAGAAAAAGTTATTACTTTTTGTAGGGGAGTCCGGTATTATCCGGCTCCCCGAGTTTTTTATATCTGGGCGAATAAGAGCCCACCACCCTACTATCATCCATTAATCCAGGCTTAAATTAAATAAGCCCCGCCTTTTCTTAATAAGGCGGGGCTTTACTCTCTGCTGTTAAAGTCAACTTTAATTATTCAGTTTTCCCGGATGTCACTGCATCAAACGCTCCATTTGCCGCCAGTGCTACCACCACAGCATTGATGAGGCTTAACCCCGCCGTCGAGTCCAGCGTTCCGGCCACGGCATTGGCCGCAACGTCCTTATAGACCAGCAGCTCCCTATCCAAGATACACTTCTCTTTGACCCTCTTATATATATCGGCCAGCTCCGGTGCCTTGGGGTTCATACACATGTTCCGCTTGTTCCGGAGGTCTACCCCTTTTTTATCGATATAGGCCATGCACCGTTCCACGTCCTACTTGAGCTCGAAGATATAGTCAGGGCTGTCGAACGGTTCACCCATAACGCCGATCAGCATAGGCTCCGCGCCGTGGGATTCGAAGAGGTCGCTCATGCTTCTTTGCGCTTCGGCTTGTTTTGCTCGATACTGACTTTCAGCGCTTCCATCAGGTCGATAACCTGCCCACCCGCTGTTTCGGGCTTCGCGGATACAGCCTCCTTACCGGCGATCTTGGTTTCAAGCAGCGCTTTGAGTTTCTCCTGGTATTCATCCTTGTATTGTAAAGGATTATCACAGCCTGTTCACCTACGGCAACCACCCCGGAAGCGAACGACGCTTTCGCTGTCTCAACCGAGGAACCAACCGGGATCTATTCCCCCGGTACCTATACCGCCTCGGCCAAAGGCTTCATCGCCATCGAACCCCTAAGTGTATCGGTCCTCTGATATAGGTCGAGACTCCAAAACGCGAGATGCTTGTTAGCTATAAAGTGACAACTCGGCACGTTAACTGAAAGTGGTTAAATGCTATTAAAAGACCGGTTGTGCGTGAAAAATCACGGTTGACTAGGGAGTGCAGTCAATTTATAATTAATGTAACAAATCACCTTCTATTGAGAAAATGTTACAATTAAGTCCGGAGGATTTATATGGGTAATCGAAGTGAAGCGGATATGCAGCGCGATATTATAAAAATCGCCTATTATCATTACAAGCTTGGTATGAACCAAAACGAGATTGCAGATAAGCTTCAGGTGTCGCGTCAGAAGGTTAGCCGGCTACTCAAGCGTGCCATTGACGAGAATGTCGTGCGTATCGAGGTATTAGGATACAACGGTTCTCACGTGGAATTGGAGAACCGTCTTGAGAGCATGTATGGCCTTCAGGAGGTTATTGTCAAAGATACCGGTAGTCAACTGGGTGAGGCGGTCAACACCTATCTGGACAGGGTTCTGGTAGATGGTTTCAACGTAGGCATAACCTTCGGTAATACCCTCGCTCAGATGGTCGAAGCCTCCAATCGCCCGCAACGCCGGGAAAATGTATCAGTAGTGCAGCTTTTAGGTTGTATGAATGGAAACAACATAACAGGGCGTATGGATATTCTCACTAATCAGGTGGCGGCCATGTTGAACGGCTCGGTTCATATCCTATACGTTCCGGGGATCATTGAAAACCCAGAGTTGAAGCAATTGTTTATGAGCGAGAGCAAGTGCATGGAAGTTGTGAAGAAATATAAAAAGCTGGATATTGCTTTCGTTGGAATCGGCGCACCGACAGAGGATAGCGTCGTAACGCAAATGGGCTTTCTCAGCATGCAAGAATACGAAATTCTAAAAAAGAAAGGCTGTGTAGGCGATGTCGCGCTTCGCTTCATCGATGATCAAGGCAGAGTGGTCGACCCGGAGTTTAATAATAAGGTGACAGGCATCGAACTGCTCGACTACATGAGCATACCCCTACGAGTTGGAATTTCATATGGCACCATCAAGGTCAAACCCCTAGTGGGCGCAGTCCGGGGGAAGTACATCAACGTATTGATAACCGATGTCGCTACCGCAAAAGAAATGCTGACTTACGGACCATAAGGCGATACATGGGCATAAGTTGGGTGCGTGCTTGAACAGGCGCCCCGGCTAATCGATTGAGGGAGGATAAGAATTTGGCAAATATGGTGGAAAAGTGTCAGGTAACGGCTAACGGCATGGTATTCGACTGCTTGACGTGCGGCATGGAGAACAATGGCGAACCCGTTATACTGCTGCACGGATATCCAGAAACGGCGTATATGTGGTTGCCGGTTATGCAAGCGCTGGCGGAGCAAGGTTATCGGACCGTCGCTCCTAACCAACGTGGGTACAGCCCTGGCGCCACGCCGTTTGATATCGCGTCCTACGCGCTGCCCAATCTGGTGTCGGACATTTTCGCCATCGCCGATACTGTAGGCTTTACAGAAAAGTTCCATCTCGTCGGACACGACTGGGGTGCGATATGCGGCTGGGCATGCGTTGAAAAGCATGAAGAGCGCCTGCAAACCTGGAGCGCGCTCAGCATCCCCCACCCCGGGGCCTACTTCTACACTATAGAAACCGATCCGGTACAGCATCAGTTGAGCTTTTACATCGTTGACCGCGTCATAGAGGGAATACCCGAGAGGGAGATGGCGGAGGATGACTTCGCCCGCCTGCGCAAACGGTATAAACTTGCAACGCAGGAGGAATTGGACGCTGTTATCGAGGTTTTTGCGGACCCCAAGCGTGCACGCGGTGCGACCAACTGGTACCGCGCCAACAACCCCTATACCTGTCATGGAAACTGCCCCACCATGGCTTTCGGCAGGGATATCGTCATTCCCGTGCTGTTTGTGCAGGGCGAGCGCGATCACGTAGTCTCGCCTACTTCGGTGAAACTCGCAAGAAAGTACATGCATGGCGAATATCTACACGAAATTTATAACCTTTCCCACTATATGGTACAGGAAGATCCGCAACGCATTATCTTAAGCCTTACAAATTTTATTGGCCGTCACCCGATTACAGGATCCTCTAGCAGTATCGGCTTGAAAGGCCGTGATGTAGATAAAATCTAAATGAACGGAGAGAAAGACCTATGGCAAAGGAATATGTAGTTGGCATTGATTCTGGTACCTCAGTCGTGAAAACTGCGCTGTTTGATATGCGCGGAAATGAAGTGGCCGTAAACACGCGAAACACTCCTGTCATAGAAAAAAACTACGGCTGGACACTAATAGCAGCCAAGCGTGGACGCGTCAACCTCTTTGGCGGATTGCCCAAGGGTCAGTCCGAAACGCTCTTCGATAGTAACATCATCCATTATAAGGAACTATTTGTGCATGGTACTTCGGACTCCACGATACTCCAGATGATGGATGTATTGGAGCTCATGTCGTCGGGTCAATTAAAAGTAAGCGACGTTATCACAAAGACCTTACCGCTTTCCCAATATGAAGAAGGTTTTATCTGCGCTGCTAATGGATCGGAACTTAAAGTGGTATTGCAGCCTGGCAGGTAGAATTCATTTTACTAAAGTATTAAGAGGAAAAAGCTGCCCAACCCGTAGGTTGGACAGCTTTCGAATTTTCTCATTGCTTTCGTATGCCTTCTGAAAGACCACCGAATTATAAACCAAGTAACCCTTTTGCGGTACTCACATCGGTGATTAAGGTATTAAAAAATCCATTTTTTGCACCATGGTACAGTGCAGTAATCTTGTTGGAGCCAAGGGCAAACGCAATCGTCGTTTTCAAAGTATGAAGATTCTCGAGCGGATATGCATAAGGCATATGCTTAGCGTTCTGAAGTTTAACCTTTCCTTCTACAGTAAATCCCATTCCAACGATTTCCCCGCAAATGTCAGGCTCGATTTTGATGCCTTCAAGTTCAGATTTCAAGAGTTCAGTATAATATATATTTTCAGCGGTATTTACGGTTCCCAGGCTGAAAATCGCACCGTCAATCTGTGCCCATAGCTTTTTTACTTTTTCCAACGCCGAGTTATCGACCACAGACCAGTAATTAATATCGATAGGTCCATTTGGAAGTGATAAAAAAAATGTTTCTGCATCGAACTTTTCAGCAAAATTATTTGCTATCAGAGACGTCTGCAGATAGCGGCAGCTTTGACCTAATCCGTTGCACAGCGGAACAAAAGCTCTGCATTGGCTGATGTCCGGTCTTTGAATACTCAATGAAAGATAATATAATGATCGTCCCCAACCGACGCCGATCATTGTGCAGTCGCTCAGCAGCTTCGTAACAATCGGCGACGCAAGCTCGGCGGCATCTTTAATACTGTCCAAATAACCGTCGCCTGTATATTGACTGACATCTATCGGTAGAATAAAAACATCTTTCAGGCCAAGAATGGTTTTGACATTTTGCTCAAGCCTTTCGGTATTCGGTTTTTGAGGCTTCTCTATGTATATTTTCACTATTCCGTATTCACGGGCTTTATCCAGCATACGCGATATCTGTGAGCGTGAGACATTCTCCATTTGAGCGATCTCGCTCTGCGATACACCGTCTCGGTAGTACATATTTGCAATTCTATACATAAAGGCGCTCTCGTCAACCTTTCGCATAATTCTTCCTCCGTTTACATTCGTACCAGTATTATACACGATTTGTGAACATAACGGATTGATAAATGCTTAATAAACTGAAATTTATCCATTGACATTTTTTCATACTAATTTTATAATTGGATAAAATTGATTGTCAATATTTCAGATAGCAAATCTAAACAAGTCTATTGTCAATTTCAACACCTAATCAATATTCAAGGAGGATCCCATGATGAAAACTGTACGTGAAAAGAGCATTTTTGAGTTAGGCCAGTATTTTGAGCAATCCATCATTGCTCATATCAGTGACGCCGATGTCGTCACAACCGTTGAGAACGCCATCAAGTACAATATGGCGGGCGTATACTGCTGGGAACATGAGATTGATATTGTTAAGCCCATGCTGGCGGGAACCGGCCTGTTCCTCGGCACCGGGGTTTCATTCCCGCTTGGCCAGGATGCACCGGATATTAAGGCGTTCGCAGCTGAAGTGATGTATAAGCGCGGCGCAACGAATATCGATTTCGTCATGAACCACGGAGCATTACGCGAAGGTCGCTTCAATTATGTTGAAAAGGAAGTGGCGTTGATTCGAAAGGCTATTCCAGAAGCAGTTATTAAGATGATCATCGAATGCTGTTATCTGACCGATGAGCAGATTGATTTTGCATGCAAGGTAGCCATTGAAAACAATCTGAATTTTGTCAAGAGCTCCACAGGCCAGTTCCAGGGCCCCCGTTTTGATCAGATCACACGCATTGTGGACCACATGCACGGCGCAGGCCTGGGCGCCAAAGTTGCGGGAATCAAATTCCCCCGTCCGCAGAACGCCATGGTTACTCTTCTTGCAGGCGTGGACAGAATTGGCACTCAGCAGGCAGTTGAAATCCTGGACGGTATCGCTGAACTACGTGAGCGCGGCATCTTCTAAGAAAGCGGTATGAGCAAGTGTTGAATATCAATCTTGATGGACAGGTTGCACTGGTAACCGGCGGTGCCACCGGAATTGGAGCGGAAAGTTGCCGCGCTTTTGCGGAAGCAGGCGCACGGGTGGCCGTCAATTACTATCCCTCTGATCGAGACCGCGACGCCGCCTCAGCGCTGATGGAGGAAATCAGGGCCACAGGCCACGAGATCGAGGGGTACGAAGCGGATATTTCTGACCCTCAGACCGTCAGCTCGATGGTCAAAACCATTACGTCGCATTTCGGCAGTGTGGATATGGTTGTCAACAACGCCATGATCAATACCATCTCCCCCTTTGCCGAGCTGCAATTTGAGGATTATTTGCATGTCCTTCGCGTGAATGCGGGCGGAGCGTTTCTGACCTCAAAGGAGTGCATTCCCCACATGCTCGAGCGGGGATTCGGCAGCATAATTATGGTCAGTTCCTCTGCGTTCGTGAACGGTGGTGGAGGCTCAGTGGCATATCCCTCCTCAAAGGGAGCTATGGAGGGCATGATGAGAGGCTTGGTCAATGAATACGCGAAGCATAACATCCGCATTAACACCGTCAGGCCGGCCGTGGTGGAAACATTGATCAACCGCGCCCGCTATACCGACGAGGAATGGGCGAACTACATTGGTAAAATGCCCATGCGCCGCGCCGGAACAGTTCGGGATATCGCCAACGCTATCGTATTCCTTTCCGACAGGGACAAGGCGGGTTTCATCAATGGAATGTGCCTCGATGTGGATGGAGCCAGGATTCACCATTTGCGTCCGTAGACCAGAGGATCCATCAATTCCGTTACCTTTGCTTTATTACAACGAAGGAGGATGAAAAAGTGGGAAAGTACGTTATGGGAATCGACATTGGTACTACCGGGGCTAAATCAATGGTCGTTGATCTTTCAGGGCAGATCATAGGCAAAGGATACAGGGAATATCCTCTGATATGCCCTGCTCCTAACATTGTAACAATTGCCGCGCATGACATGATGGAGAAGGTGTTTGATACTGTCCTTGACGCCATCAAGGATTCGGGGGTGAACGCAGAGGAGATTCGCGCAATCAGCTTCTCCGTCCAGCGCGCCAGCTTCCTGATGATCGGCGAGAATCTGGCGCCTATCGACGACGCGCTCTACGTTTGGCTTGACACCCGGGCGGCTCCCATAATGGATGAAGTCGCAGGGCTTATACCCCCCGACCGATATCACCAGCTCTGCGGGATGCCCCTTTCTCCGTACACGGTTCCTTCAAAAGTATATCACATCAAGAAATATCAACCCGAAACATTTGAAAAGACAAAATACATTGTTGGGGTAGACGCCTACGCAATGCACTGTTTTGGTTCCGACCGCTTCGTCGCCGAGACATCCACCGCGCAGGTTCTCAGTTTTGTTGACACAAGGACCCTGGATTGGTGCGATGAACTGCTCGCCGCCCATGGAATTCCCCGTTCCATGATGCCCGAGCTTGTCAAGCCCGGAGACGTGGTCGGCACTATTAAGCAGGATCTTTCAGAACGAACCGGCCTTGCTGTGGGTACGCTTATCGTAGCGGGTTCCGGCGATCAGCAGGCGGGCGCCATGGGCTCGGCCGTGGTTCAGGATGGCGATATGTCGTTGACTCTCGGAACTGCAGGCATGCTCATCGTAGGCCTGGCAAAGCCCGATATCGGCAAGCTTGGCGGGCTGATGGTGGATTCAACGCCCAATCTTGATGTTTTTGAGATAGAAGGAAACCAATGCGGAGGCGCAACCTGCTACAGATGGGCGCGCGATGTATTCTGCCCCGCTGAGATAGCTCTTGCTGGTCAGATGGACGTAGATGCTTACGACTTGATGGGTAACTACGTCGGCAAATCCGGGCCTGGCGCGAACGGCGTTATGTTTTATGCAGGCCTGTTCGGCGCCGGATATCCTTTCTGGAATAGCAACGCCGCCGGTTCTTTCGTAGGATTAAGGTCCAGCCATACACGCGGCGACATGTTGCGCGCAGTTATGGAGGGCGTCGCCTTTGAGAGCCGTCTCATGCTTGAAGCGATCGAGAGAACGGGCGTATTCATGAACAACACGCTGACCATTTCCGGCGGCGCCGTCAAATCGCTTATATGGCGCCAAATCATAGCCGATATTATGAACAAACGCGTTAAGGTGCTGAAGGTCACCGATGCGCCCATCATCGGCGTAGCCATCATCGCTGCAGTCGCTGCAGGATTCCTCAAGGATTTTGCCGAGGGTGTGTCAAAGATGGTCCAGGTCATTGATACCGTCGATCCGATTCCAGAAAATGTTGCGCTCTATAATGAGCTATTCACAATTTACAAAGATGTCTATCATGCCCTAGAAGACCGCAAGATCTCTGAAAGATTATCGGCAGCCGTCACAAAATAAGGAAACGCGTGAGTTCGCCGGGATAAACGCTGCTACATCATTGCGTGCTACGTTTAAACATAGCATTTTCCTCATCCCCCACCTACATTAGCCGGTCGTGGCCTCCTGCTGAATATTTCCGAGAGGATTATGAGACTGATATGAAAATACTGGAGAACATCAAGCTTGTTATTTTCGACCTAGACGGCGTAGTTGTGCATACCAAGCCGGATCTTGCCATAGCGGTGCAGAAAACGCTTGAGGCCGTGGGGTGCAAGCCACTTTCACAGGAAGAAGCAGGAAATCACGTTGGCGGAGGGGCTAAGAAGGCGTTTACAGCGCTTCTGGGGCCGGAACATGCTCAACAGGTAGACGAAGCTGTTGACTTTTTCCGGGTTTATTATGGCGAACACTGTATAGAATTCTCGTCGCTTTATCCGGGCATCAAGGAAGTCCTCGAGCACTTCTACGGTCGGGTAAAAATCGCAATGGCAACCGCCAAGATACGTTCAGCGACAATAAAAATACTCAAAAAACTGAACGTGTTTCAATACTTCGATCTGCTTGTAACGGCTGACGATATGCAGCGCATGAAACCAGATCCCCAATGTATCGAGATTATTCTTCAATCGTTAGGCATAGAACCGTCCGAAGCCGTCATGATAGGTGATATGGCAACGGATATACAGGCCGGAAAAGCGGCGGGTACGGCTACGATCGGCGTTACCTATGGATATGGAAAACCGAAGGATCTTGTTGCCGCTGGCCCCGATATCATCTTGGGCGACGCCATGGGCCTTGTGGACATTATCAAATAACGCTCTCCGCACGTAAATTAACAGCGCAGGCATTATTGATAACAGGAATGATGATATCCGCCGGAAAATTAATGCTCATAGGATGTAAATACAATACAGACGTCATAGAGTACTATTCTATGGCGTCTGTACTATCCCCTTGATACATTACCAGGTGCTTAACTTCATCGTTATTAAAAACTGTTTTTCCCTGCTTCTCCTTTATTTCGCCCCCTCCCTCACCGTATTTCGGCCTATTTTAAAGTGGCACGCGTGAGGGCCCGTGTGTTTCGGGTGTAAGCCCATGGTCTTGGCGAAGAACTTCAACCATTTCTCTGGGGGCATGGGATTCAGTCAGTAAAGAATGATAGATAGTATTTACCCTTCGTTACGAATGTACCACTCTCCCCATATCCCTAAGCGCGCTTCAGGAAGATCCGGAAACGGTCCGTGCAAAGACTCCAGAATCGCGGAAAATGCCCTAGAAACATCGTTCTAAAATACTCCTTATGACCTATATTCTGTACCTCTGGATGCCTGAAGCCTGCTGCTTTTCTCTTTTGGAGGCCCTCGACGGCTTATAATATAATTCTGCCAAGATCCTAGAAAATATAGAGAAGTCGAGCATTCTCTTCCCTTCTATGATCTTCTTTGGTTAACTCTTTCTAAGTTCTCGCTAAACCATTCTCCTTCCATTCCGGCTCTCCCGCGTAGGGGGACTACACCCCTCCCGCGCGCGCGTGCAGGGTTTTTTTAATGTTTGGCACTCGGTATTGAACTGATCACCCCTGTAGTTTTTATGGGGGGGATAGCCGTTCCCGGATAAATCGCTGGTATGGGTACATCCGCCAAGAGCTTTTCGTAGAAACGGTTCGTTATCGCCTCGGGCTAGCTAGTGGCAGGTTCTTCGTTCGAAGGTATTGACCCGCATTAGTATTACATAGAGAGCAACCCCCAAACAAAGATCCACTAAAATGGCCCTACATAGTCATGAATTATTCTGCGCAACCAATCTTACAAGAAAGTTATTGTCAACTGATGCCTTCTTGAGAATATAGTCTGTATATTCGCTATTCTTACTTTGTATCTTTTTTACACGAGATACAATAGTTGTTTTTATTATCTGCGTCCCATTATCCATTATTTTAGAAAGATGTTGTAATATTATTTTCTGTAAATTCTCATATTTCGTCATTTCAATCAAGCATTTAACAGAATAGAATTTGATATCTCTTTCGTTAGCGGATGACATAATAATTGCATAGTTGGCGCATCCCGATAAAAAGTTTTCAGAAAATGCACTTTCCACGCTATGAGAGAACAAATTGTAAAGTAACCGCAACGCATCAATAATGCCGTAAGTATCATCAGAATCCAATGTAAGCAAATAACCTAAATCATCTTCTTCATTTCCCTGTCCAAAGGACAAAAGAAGCAGATCGTAAGCGAAACGGAGATTATTATTCGTATATTTATCAAATAAACCCATTTCTATGCCGTGTGTAAATATAGTGGCTTTTTCAATTAATATTTTTTGTATCTCTACCCAACATGATTTATCAGGATATAAATAATGAAGGACAATAAGAAGTTCTGTTGCTCTTGACTTGGCAGAGGCAAGCTGTTTTTGATGCTCCATTGTGTCTACAGACACTTCCGCTATTTTGTATATAATTTCATCATCTAGATGTATCTCCGCCAAAGAAATTATGTTTTTGATTGTCTCTAACGGATTACTCGCATAACCAGAGTATTTACCCTCGACGCCTTGAGTTTCGTTCTCTTTCTTTGCGGATTCAACATTTTTTTCAATGAATCTTCTGAGATCATGTGAACTATTTGGAAGAAGTTCCAAGCAAAATTCGTTTTCATAAAAGTCTGGTACGTGTTTTTTAAGAGCTGTTTCAAGTTTTTCAATATCAATAGATGCGCTCGTAGCAAACGCAATAACCGCATTATTCCATGATATTCTAGAGTGATTCTCCTTATCCCCAATAACTGAAATAAACATATTCATTATGTGTTTTTGGTTTTCCGGCGAAACCATACTAAAATCTAGCTCCTGCATTATTCTCATGCAATTATCATACCAACGGGATAAGCCAGAATCAAAAACCAACAAAACAAGTTCGATTGTTTGATCATTGTTAATTCGATAGTAATTCCCTTTCAAGTATTTATATATATAGTCTCCGAAATTGAAAATGCGATTCTTGTCATTAATCCATTGCCTCGTATATTCTAATAATTCTGCAGAATGTTTTTTATAGCTTTCATCATCAAAATAGTATCCTAGATATGTGAGCGCCAGATATTTGCTCATCATCCGGTATGGAACACACTCAATATTATTGAGACTATTCATAATTTCATTAGCATCGGTTGCATTTATCATTTCTGACCCAATTTCATATGCTCGATCAATCGTTTCTAGCTTGCTCTTATCCCTGTTAATTATTGATTCTCTTATCAATTCAGCCTTGAAGTCGTGATCATTATACAAACTTGATAAGGCAAACAAAATCTCTGTAGTATACTTTTTTGTCATTAATATATGAATTAGCGATCCATTTGAAAAAGCTACACAAAATGTTTGTACGACCGGAGTAAATAATGAATCTATGCCACCTAAGTTGACAGTATATGGTGAAGAATAACGAATCTCAAAATAGTGCTTTAACAGATTGCTTTGATAACTGCTGACAAGTCGATCAATTTGAGGATAGTAAAGTGCTTCTGGATTTTCATCAATAAATTTCTGACCTATATTATCAATTGAAAACTGACTATTTAATTCATTTATTATACCTATTATATTTCTTATATCAATTGCAACATCTAGCGAGAGCCAATTCGGAATGCTTTCATTTTCAATGGTCTCCGTCAATGCAAGTTGTAATTGCAGCAGGGCTTCACTAAAATCGCCTTTGTAATAATGCTTTATCGCAGAAAAGCGTAAAGATAATAGTTTGGTAAGAGAATCCGGCTGTATTTCGATTATTTTGTCTGTCAATTGCTTAAAGTTTCCATCATTAAAAGCTGCTTTGTAAAAGACAGTCTTGAGAAAACGACTTAATTCTTCATCAAAGTCATTTGATTCTTTTTCTTTAAATGATTGCAAAGAAATCATCCTTCGTGGTTCATTTTATTGATGTCGGGCAGGCGGATGCTATCCTTGTTCTCTGCGACGGCAAGGCCATGCTGATTGACGGCGGGAATGCCGACGACTCCAACCTCATCTATGCGTACCTGAAGAAGCTCAAAGTAACCCATCTTGACTACATCGTCTGCACCCATGCGCATGAAGATCATGTGGGTGGTCTGGCCGGCGCCCTTAAATACGCCACGGTTGGTACGGCGTACTGCCCGGTGACTTCGTATGACAGTAAGGCTTTTAAGAACTTCGTTACGTACCTTAAGAAACGGAAGGTAAGCATTTCGGTACCCAGCGCGGGCGATGAATTCTCACTCGGCAGCGCATTCGTAACCATTATCGGGCCTATCAACGATTCTGACGAGCCGAACAACACCTCCATCGTTATGCGGGTCGTATATGGGAAAACGTCTTTCCTCTTCGCCGGGGATGCGGAACGCGACGAAGAGCAGGACATCCTGGATGCGGGTTATACCCTTGAGAGCACCGTGCTGAAAGTTGGCCATCATGGGAGCGAGACTTCCACCACTTACCCTTTCCTCCGCGAGATCATGCCGAAGTATGCAGTCATCTCCGTTGGCGCCGACAACTCATACGGACATCCCGACGAGGACACTTTGAGCCGCCTCAGAGATGCGGATGTTAAGGTTTATCGGACGGATTTACAGGGCGACATCATCTGCACCAGCGACGGGAATACCGTTACGTTTAAAGTCGAACGGAACGCAAACGCCGACACACTCGCCCCGGTTGGAGAAAACAGCCTTCAGAGCAGCGATTACGAAACGTCTTCAGATACCCCTGTAAGTACAGAGTACATTCTGAACACCAGCACCAAGAAATTCCACTACCCCTGGTGCTCCAGTGTGAAGCAGATGAAGGAGTCGAACAAGAAAACCTTTACCGGCAGCCGGGCGGATCTAATCGCGCAGGGATACTCTCCCTGTAAGAACTGCAACCCGTAAAAAAAGCCCCGCTCCTACTGGTACAGGAGACGGGGCTCGGGATTGCAAAGCGGCGAGTTTTGCTATCCCCCACTATACCACAAAGGGGTGAATTGCCATGAAAAAACAGGCTGATGGTAGGTACAAAAGTAAAATCGTGGTGGGGTACGACGCGGACGGAGAGCCCATTAAGAAATACGTATCTGGTCGCACGAAGAAGGAATTTGAGCAGAACAGACAGGAGACCGTTAAACGGTTTATTGGCGGCGGTATCGAGGTGCAGCGGGATATCCTGTTTGAGACGTACGCAAAAGAGTGGGTGGCCGCCTATAAGAATCCCGAATCCGACAGCGCTTGGTATAATATCAACATCGCTTTAGACCGTCTCCTGGGTGTCTTTGCGAATCGGCAAATGCGGTCGATCACGTCGATGGACATTCAAAATTTTGCTAAATCCCTTACGGGAAAGGGTCGTACCACCATTACAGACGCGACCTCTTTGCTAAGAGGAATATTTACGCAAGCCTACGCAGACGGGGTAATCGATCGTAACCCCGCCGCAGTTATTAACAAACCCAAAACAACCACCAAAAAACGCCGCGAGTTCACCGATTCAGAAACGGCTGCCGTGCTACACCATGCCGCGCGGGATAAATATGGCCTAATGCTATATTTGCTATATTATACGGGCATGCGCATCGGTGAAGTGCTCGGGCTAACTTGGGCAGAAGTTGATTTATCGAAAAACGAAATACTCGTACGCCGAGATGTGGATTTTAAGACAGGTAGAATCGGAGATGTCAAAACGGAGAATTCTATGCGAGACATTCCAATATTCGACCCGCTTAAAATCATTTTGAATGAGCATCGGCAAATCGGTGGGTATGTCATATCGGCAAGCAATGGAGCCAACCACCTGTCGCCATCAGGATACCGCAAAATATACAAGCATATGGCTTATGAGCTTGTCGAAATTGACGATACGATCGAGCAGCAGCCGGACGGAGCGGATCCGGATAACATGATCTCTGTGTTGACAGCACATTATTTCCGGCACAATTTTGCCTCGTTGCTGTACGACGCTGGCGTCGATGTGTTGTCTGCGCAACGCTGGCTCGGGCATAGCGATCCAGCTACCACACTACGGATTTACTCGCACCTGAAGAAAGAACGCGAAAAAGAGAGCGTCGAAAGAGTGAACGCTTTGTGCATAACGAATGCATCCCTAATGAAATCAAAAAATATGTAAGTAGGCAAAAAGTAGGCGGAACGGATAAACAAATGCCCGCGAACCTAGATTCTGCGGGCATTTCTTGTGGTGGTGCTTACTGGACTCGAACCAGTGACCCCATCGATGTGAACGATGTGCTCTACCAACTGAGCCAAAGCACCGTGCCGAACGCTGAACATGATACCATCCCGGCGGCGAAAAGTCAAGCCGGTATTGCTTCCGGCGCGCAGGCGCAGGCGGTTCCCGCGGCTTTTGCGTATCGTCCGCCAGGGCGGGTCCGTATGCCGGTTTTGCGGCGTCTCCGTCTTTTGAGCCGATGCCAAGGCCCTTCCTTATTCGTCCTGCGGAGTGTTTAAATCGCTCTTGCGCCCACCTTCCGTGATTACCTGATCAATTTGCCGTTCCATCGCTTATTTTCTTGCAAAAGCCAGGCAGCCGCGGTTATCAAACGTACCTTTCAGCTTCATCCAACCCCCCCGCTTAACAGCCAAGGGGAACCCACGTAACTTAGATGGCCGGGATAACGCCGTTGCGCAGTTTTCAGCGTTCACGCGATGAAGACACTCCTCTGAGCCGGAGCCTCGCACCGCCGCTTTTCCTTGTTTTTAAATTTCTAAGCGGCGTTATTCCGACCGGCGATCGCGAAGAAATACGCCCAAATTCCAGTCTTTCAGAATATGGGTTCGAGTCCCCTTGACTTATCGCATGGCGGAATGATATCACCGATTCACGCCGAAGCTCCAGAATTCTGCCGGACTATTTCTTAAACCTGTCTGAACGGGAAAACCCCGAAGCCGATGCTTCGGGGTTTCATTATTATGCTTTATTTCAGCGGGAGACCTTGATGGTGTTCCCGGACTGGGTGACGCGGCACTTCAGCGCCTTGGTGATATAGCTGAGGGGCACGTACAGCGTGCCGTTCTTGACGACGGGCGCCACGGAAAGTTTCACATACTGGTTGTCCACGGGATAGGAGTTAACGCCCCAGTAAATATAGGTGTTGATACCTTTCGCGGAGAACACGGAGTACTTTTCCGCGTTGCTGAAATCGTAGGTGTAGCCCAAAGCGGTAACGATAGCCCTTAAAGGCAGCATGTAGACCTCTTGGTCCACATACGGGGTGCCGCTGACGCTCTTGCCGTTGACCAT
>Ga0209639_1001582_pt1 | contig 21531 bp, 18 predicted proteins | sample EPASupsiteHSE605_FD_187268 | JGI IMG/M metagenome (GOLD analysis project Ga0209639, IMG submission 187268) | Bioremediated contaminated groundwater from EPA Superfund site, New Mexico - Sample HSE6-05 (SPAdes) (version 2) | ecosystem: Environmental > Aquatic > Deep subsurface > Groundwater >...
AATCATGGCCGAGTCGGTCGCATTTTTACCCGAAGTATAGCTGTATTGCTGAATAGGCGTAATGGCACTTTCGAGCAGAACGCTCTTCCATCCGGCCAGATTTGGGCGGGTCCAGTCGCCGTAAATGCGTTTAAATGTTGGCACGCCATACTTGGCTATCTCTTCCATCAATCCTTTTACATTGGCAAAAGGCACATTGTCAGCATCGATGATGACAGCCAGCTTTAAATCGTTTTTTGGTTCCATTGATTGCTTTTTACAACGACATTCTTTTCAAAGATACGGAATTTTAAGATGTAATTAAAAAGTCTGCACCGGCGCGGTTAGAAAACACATAGCAAGAGGCTGTCTAAAAATTGCGGGTTGTTACGACATTCCACCGTTTCGACAGACTGTTGAGATTTTTACTGACTTTACTGTCGGAACATGGAACCGTCGTAACAACAGCAAAAACAACGGTTCCATTTCGCCGTGGCGAACTCCAGCTCCTGCGTAGCTTCCAGACGATGGAATGTTGTTTTTGTCGCTGAGGACTTTTTGAGACAGCCCCTCTGCACTGGCGCGGTTCCGATAGCGATCGGAATGTAATCCTTGACAGTGTCCCATTTCATTTCATTTCCTATCTTTGCTCAACTCAAAATTTTAAATCCAATGTCGGCGCGACGACTTTTTTTTGGTTTGTTTGTTTTCTGTATTATCGCCACAGCACAGGCGCAGACGCGGTCGTTGTCGGCAGCATTCGGTTATGGATTTACATCGCCGCACCACCCCGACATGTGGAATTATATCACGGGACATTCGCAGCAATGCCACTTTCAGTATCTGACTCCGCGCGATACAACGAAACATTATGGCGGACATACTTTAAAAGTCATCGATCTTTGTTTAATCAATCCCGGAAACCCCGATACCATGGGCTATTCCATAGGGTTAAGTCCGCAGTTTCATTTTCCGCTGAACGAAAAACACCGCAGCTATTTTGTGCTGGGATGCGGCATTGAATACAATACAAAAACCTACACCGAAGAAAATTGTTCGTTCAATGCCATCGGCTCGCATTTAAATGCCTTGATTGTTCTTGGCTACAAGCGCGTTTTCGAACTTACGCCCAACTGGAAACTTAAAGCTGAATTTCTGTTTACCCATTTCTCGAACGGTGCTACCAAAGCGCCTAATCTGGGACTCAATGTACCCACACTCAATCTGGGATTCGATTACAGCTGGAACATGTCAGACGAAAAAATCGCGAAGAAAAAAATGCAGCGCAATATCTATTCCGGTCCCTGGCAATTTATCGGTACCGGATCATGGAAACAGGTAAAGCACGATGGCAAAACTTCGCCTGCATTCAGCCTTTCAGCAGAAAATTTTATTCAGTTAAACGCTAAAACAATTGCTGGTATTGGCACTGACCTGATACTGGATTACAGCATGAATAACCGGTTGACAGAATTCAGCGATACCATAGTTCCGTTTTCGAACAATCTAAAAATAGCTGTGAAAGCCATGTGGACCGTTCCGATAGGCCGCCTGCAGATTCATCTTCAGGCCGGTTCGTATCTGAAAAACAGCAACTTTAAAAAAGAATTTGCTTTTGAACGTCTGGCACTGCGCTATTTTATTACCGATCATTTCGGTCTGAACGTAGCTCTGCGTGCACATTTTGCCAAAGCCGACGCGATTGAATTCGGTGCTGTGTATCGTATTTATCGTCCTGAAAATTTCACTCATTCGCTTATATCATTTTAATCAACTCTTTGTATCTTTGCATTCAATGAAATACGCTGTCTGCGACATAGAGACAACCTAAAAAAATAATCGTATGTGTATTTTGAAAATGATCAGGTATTCATCAACTGAACAATTTCTGCCCTGAGTTTCATTAAATCATTTGAAACAATAGCCCAGATAATATCTTCAGAAACGGAATCATAACCATGGATAATTCGGTTTCTGGTATCAACAATTTTTCGCACATTCGTTATATCAATCACCGGATTAACATTCAGAATCCGGTTCACTGCTTCTCCAATAATTTCAATATTTCTCTCAATGGCTTTTCTGGTCTTTAAATCTTTCCTGAATTCATGATAAATTCTTTTTTCCGGAAGAAACTCATAAATTTCATCAATAGACTTAAGAATATCTTCAAGCCACGTCTGAATCGCGTTTTCCATAAATAAAAACTTTGGTGCGATCAATTTCAGATTTAAGAAACCGATTCCGGATTGCCTTGCTTTCCAGCAAATCTATTTGCCTTTTCAACAAATCCTCCAGGTTGAATTTTAAATTGAAATACTTTTCTGAATAAGATATAGGATCATTATCATCAATGTCAACAATGAAATCAATATCGCTTTGCGCATCGAATCGTTCAGTGTTTACCGAACCAAATGAATAAAGCGATCGTACACTGTTCAATTCACAGAGTAGATTTATCTGATCAATATGCTGACTGATGATATTCATACTTTACAAAGATAGTATTTTTTTTACCGTTTATCAAATGATAAAAAAATCGCTCTGGATAACAATTCGAATTTACTATCTTTGCACTCAATGAAATACGCTGTCTGCGACATAGAGACAACCGGGGGGAACAATCGCGCAGGAAAAATTACGGAAATTGCCATTTTTCTGTTGGAAGATGGAGAAATTATTGACGAATTCTCATCGCTGATTAATCCCGAAAGGCCCATTCCGCCTTTTATTACCCAATTAACCGGCATTACCGATGCCATGGTGGAAGATGCCCCGAAATTTTACGAAGTCGCTGCGCGTGTTGTTGAAATTACCAAAGATGCCGTTTTTGTTGCACACAACGTAAGCTTCGATTATAATTTTATTGTGACCGAATTTGCACGGCTGGGCTATGTTTTTCAGCGCGATAAATTCTGTACCCTGGCCAACAGCCGGAAGCTGATTCCTGGCCACGCTTCGTACAGTCTCGGAAATCTTTGTGCCGACCTGAACATTCAGCTCAACGACCGTCACCGCGCTGCAGGCGATGCCCGCGCTACCGTCGATTTATTCCGCATGCTCGATGAAATCGGAATTCCCGACAGCCCCAAAGTGCTGCAGACAAAACTCAAACTGCATCCGGCACTCATGCTGACACGCTTCAGGGAAATTCCTGAAACCACCGGCGTGTATTATTTTTTCAACGATAAAGACGATCTGATTTATATTGGCAAAAGCACCAATCTGCATCGCCGGGTGCTCGATCATTTCTACAACAAAAAAGCAGTGCGCGATCTGCGCATGCAGGAACTTACCGCCCGTGTCGAATTCGAAGAAACCGGAAGCGAACTCATTGCACTGCTGAAAGAATCGCACGAAATAAAACTCAACAAGCCTTTGTTCAACCGTGCCGGACGCCGCTCTCTGTCTCGATTTGGACTATATGACTGCGAAGACAACAACGGCTATCTGAATTTTTATATCGACGCTACCCAGCATCAGAAAAAAGCATTTCCATTGCGCGCTTTCTCCGATAAAGACTCGGCGCTGGGCTATCTCGACCGCATCATCAACCGTTATCAGCTTTGTCAAAAGCTATGCGGAATCTACGATACCGAAGGTCCGTGCTTTCATCATCAGATAAAAAAATGCAAGGGCGCCTGTGTTGGAAAAGAATCGCCCGATGAATACAACGAACGCGCCTATCAGGCACTCGATGATATTCAGATGAAAAACGAAACATTTCTGATTTCGGAAGGACATGCGGTGATGGATAAAAAACCTTTTGTGCTGGTTGAAAACGGCACCTATAAAGGTTATGGATACCTGCCCGAAAACGAGAGCCTGAGCAGTGTTGAAGAATGCTACATGCATATTCAGAAACCCGCCATCATGGATAAGGACGCCCATTCCATCATTCAATCTTTTATGCGGCTGAAGAAGTTTAAGATGGTGCGGTTTGAGTAGCATGAGGCTCAACGCCCAATGCTCAACGCCCAATGCTCAACGCACAATGCCTGACGCCTGTTGCCTGATGCCTGTCGCCTGAGGCCTGTCGCCTGACGCCTGATGCACCGCGCTCTGCGAGTGGAAAGTCATCATTGAAAGCGCCGCACTGAGCCTAACGAAGTGTAAAAAGGCGACGATGGCGCATGCGGCATGATGTGTAAAACACAATGCCAAACGACCTGTTTCGCCACAGCGGATTTGCATCCGACATTCAAGATTCACGAAGTATCCTGGAAGAGTCGGTGCAAATAAAAAACGCTGCCTGAAAAGAATCAGACAGCGTTTTCGGAAAAGAAATAATGTTAGTCTTTCAGAACTTTCACTTTTACAGCAACGTCTTCGCCTTTTTCGTTTTTGGCAATTTCGAACTGTACTGCATCGCCCGGTTTCATGTCGTTCATGTCGGATTCGACCAGGGTGTGGAAGTGGAAAAACAAATTGTTGGGCGGATATTTGATGAAGCCGTAACCGTTTTTCAGTGACAGGATTGAAGCTGTGCGCTCAATTCCATCGCCTTCCAGTTCAACAAAATCATCGTTATCGAACCCCTCAAATTCTTTTTTCTCGGAACGGGGAACAAACAAACCATTGATGGTTGGATTGGTAGCAAAGTCCGGATCTTCGATCAGATCGTGCATAGCAACCGGATAGGTTACTTCGCGCAACAGATCCTGCGAAGTGCGGGTCATTTTCTGCTGACCGAAATCATCAACAAATTCAAAGTCCCAGCTTACCAGCATAACTTTTGTTCCCAGTGCGTTCACTTTGCGTACAAGCGGCACATAGTCGCCATCGCTGGCAATAAGCACCATAATGTCGAAGTGACGCGCAATGTTCAGATCAAATGCCTCGAGTGCGAGCCACACATCAATACCTTTTTCCATTTTGACGCCCTGAACGGTGCGTACCGGAAAGTAATGCGTGGTAATGCCTTCTGACATAAGAATGTCGTCGAACAAACGGTCAAAGTACAGCTGATTGCCTTTCATGCTGGCTTCTTTGGCGCCCGGACGACTGCGGAAATAATGAGCATCAACGATCTGGCAATACTGCGGATCAATTCCCTCTTCCTGTCCGACATACTGACGGATGAAAGTGTGAAGTCCACTGATGCTGATCCTGCTCTGACGTGAATGCACGTAATTGTAGTAGTTGCTCACATGAAGGAAATAATTTCCGTCGTAGAATACACCTATGCGTGCTAGATTTGTCTTACGATCCTGATTCATAGTATTTATACTTAAATTATTAATTTGGCGTGCAAAGATAAATTATTTCTTATTATTTTTATTCTGTGAAATCTGCAATTAGTCATAAATCCGTTGAATAACACATTTTTAACAGCCAAAAAAAATGATTCAGGTATTGAAAAGCGACATTACCAAATTGAAGGTAGACTGCATTGTAAACGCAGCCAATCGGACCTTGCTGGGTGGCGGCGGAGTTGATGGCGCTATTCATCGTGCGGCCGGACCGGAGCTGCTTGATTATTGCCGCACACTGGGCGGCGCACAAACCGGCGAGGCGAAAATTACCCCGGGATTCAATCTGAATGCCCGCTACGTAATTCATACAGTTGGACCAGTGTGGCATGGCGGACATAATCATGAAGCTGAGTTGTTGCGGAGTTGTTACATCAATTCTCTGCAACTGGCTCTGGATAACGATATACGCACCATTGCCTTTCCATCCGTCAGCACCGGGGTGTATGGTTATCCGTTTGAAGAAGCTGCAAAAGTGGCTGTTAATGCCATTCTTGACTTTGTTGAACAAAAGGCGGAAGCGCCGGATGTGTTTCTGGTGTGCTTTTCTGATTCCGATTTTTACAGTATGCAACAGGTGCTTGATAATGCGCAGCAGCATTGATAAAAGCGCAGGTTATATGTAAATTTTTCTTCCCGAAAATGTACTAAACCCGTAAAAATCGCGTAAGTTTGCTTGTCATTTCCGCTTATGAAGAAAAAGAAAAAAATCATTCTTATTTCGCTGGCTGCCCTTGTACTGATTATTGGTGGAATTCTGGCTTATTTTTATTTCCGGAAAAGTCCGGTTCATCCTTTGTGGAACTATGTTCCGCGCGACGCTGTGTACGTGATTGAAACAGATAAACTCACTGAAGGATGGTCAACCCTGTCGGGCAGCGAAACATGGCGGCATCTGATTACTGATCCCCTGTTTGGCAGTATGCAGAAACGCGCATCTGTTGTTGATTCCATGCTGCATTCAAACGAAGACCTGAGCGAATTGTTCACCGACCGGCCGCTTCTTATCAGTTGTCACATGCTGCCGGATGAGGATTTTGAATTCCTCTTTCTCATCGACATGAAAGAAGGTGGAAAATATTCATTTATTAAAGACTACGCCGATAAAATAGTTGAACGATACGGATATACGGTCAGCCGCGAGGATTACAAGGAAACCAATATTCTGACCTTATCCAGTATTAAAGACAAAAAAGATGTTTTTTATATTTCGGTCATCGATAACGTTTTTATTCTGTCCTATTCAAAAAAGCTGGTGCAGAATTCCATAACGGCTGCTGAAACACCCGGAATATGGCAAAACGACAAGGCTTTCAGAGAAGTTGCCGATGCTACCAACGATGAAAACCTCTTTCGCTTCTACGCCAATTATACTTTTATGGCGCCTTATTTCGGGTATTATATCACCGATGAACAAGGCCTGCTGGGCGATCTGGAATCCCTTTTCCGCTATTCGGCCTTTAATGTTACCATGGATGGGAATCGTCTGAAATTTGACGGCAACACCATTCTGAACGACTCCGCCAGTAGTTTTATGCTCATGATGAGCGAAATTGAAAAAGGCCACGGTGAAGCTTATAAGGTTATTCCTGCCGATGCAGCCATGTACATGTCCATCACTTTTGCCGACTACAGCGAACTGCATGCAAAACTGGAGAAAGAACATGGTGGTTCCGGAATGGACGAAAAGCTGAAAAAAAACCTCTCGAAAATCTCTCAGTACTTTGGTATTGATCTCGAGAAAATGTTTTTCTCGTGGATCGGAAACGAAATTGCACTCGTGAAACTACCTCCTACTCCCAATGCCCGCGAAGACGACATGATTGCCGTGGTTCATACCAAAGATACCAAAGTGGCGCGTGCTGCGCTGGAGCTTCTGACCGGCAGATTAAACATCAAAACACCGCTCGATCTGGGTAAAGCAGAGTATAAGGATGTGAAAATATATTACTTCGGAGTCAGTGGATTTTTTAAAATGTTTTTCGGAAAAATATTTTCGAAACTCGATCAACCCTACTTTATTTTCCTGGACGATTATGTGATTTTCAGTAATTCGCCCAGCTGCCTGATGGATATGATTGACGCCTGGGATGATAAACGGGTGCTGGCCAACGACGAGGCTTTCATGTCGTTCCGGAGCCAGTTTGACGAAGATGCTAATGTGTCGGTGTATCTGCAGGGTCCCTATATTTACAGCCACCTGTATCATTATGCTCAGCCCGATCGGCGCGATGGAATCAAAAAAAGCCGCGATATACTGGCTTCGTTCCGGCGGATTGGTTTTCAGCTGAGCGCTACCAAAAAAGGACTTTTCAAAAACCGCATCATTATGGAACACGAGACCGATGCGCTGTTCAGATCCGAACTCGAAAAAATTGAAAACAACGCCGAAGATTTATATATTGATGAGTTCGATTCGTTGCTGGTAACCGAACTTCCGAAGGAATACGAAGATGGAAAAACATGTTATATCCATTACGAAAACGACACGTCGAAAGAAATTCGGGCCGAAGGCCGCATCATCGATCAGAAGCGCGAAGGCATGTGGCGCTATTATTACGAAAACGGCAATGAATGGGGTACCATCATTTTCAACAACGATAAACCTGAAAAGGGCTTGCTCTATTACGATGATAAAAATGGCAGCAACAAAGCGCAGGTCGATTTTAAAAACGGGAAAATGCATGGCAGCTACCTCGAGTTTTATAAAAACGGGAAGCCCAAAGCCCGGATTGAATTTGTGGATAGCTTAAAATCAGGCCCGGCCTCGTTTTATTACGACTCGGGCAATATTATGATTGAAGGTGAATACAAAGAAGGTATGAAAACCGGCAAATGGCAACACTACACCGAAACCGGCGATCAGCTCGATAAAAAGAAATGGCAGATTAGCCTCGACAGTCTGCAAATGAATAAAAATAAATGAAACAATGTACACTTTTCTGATTGCAATTGTTGCCCTCGTTGTTGGGTATCTGCTGTACGGAATGCTCGTTGAAAAAATTTTTGGTGTTGATCCGTCCATTAAAACACCGGCAAATCGATTAACCGATGGTGTTGATTATGTGCCTATGCACTGGTCAAAGATTTTCCTTATTCAGTTTCTGAATATTGCCGGACTCGGGCCGATTTTTGGCGCTATCGCAGGTGCCATGTGGGGACCTTCGGCTTTTTTGTGGATTGTATTCGGCTCCATTTTCGGCGGTGCGGTTCACGATTTTTTGTCGGGCATGATGAGCGTAAGACTCGATGGCCTCAGCCTGCCCGAAATTATCGGTAAGTTTCTGGGCAAACCGGTCATGCAGTTTATGCGCATTTTCACCGTGCTGCTGATGATTCTGGTTGGCGCTGTTTTTATTATGGGGCCTGCCGGTATTCTTGCCAACCTCACACCCGATGAATTCAGTATTTTCAGCTGGACAACAAGTCTTGATCTGACCTTCTGGGCCATCATTATTTTTGTTTATTATTTTCTGGCCACCATGCTGCCCATCGATAAACTTATTGGCCGCATTTATCCCCTTTTTGGTTTTGCATTGCTTTTTATGGCGGTTGCCATTATCGGAGCCATATTGTTTGGCGGTTATGAAATTCCGGAACTGATCGGAAATCTGAATAACCAGCACATCAAAGGCGATAACATGCCCATTTTTCCGATGATGTTTATATCCATTGCCTGCGGAGCTATTTCGGGATTTCATGCCACACAGAGTCCGCTGATGGCGCGTTGTATTACGAACGAAAAATATGGCCGGCGTGTATTTTATGGTGCCATGATAACTGAAGGTATTCTGGCTCTCATATGGGCTGCGGCCGCCATGGCCTTCTTTGGCGGTGTCGACAGTCTGAATAATACCATGATAGCTCATGATGAAAATGCAGCCTGGGTCGTTAATGAAATAAGTACCTCGCTGCTGGGTCGCTTTGGCGCTGTGCTGGCCATTCTTGGCGTGGTGGCTGCGCCCATTACTTCAGGCGATACCGCTTTTCGCAGCGCCCGCCTCATTGTTGCTGATTTTTTGCACGTAAAGCAAAAAAGTATTTTACATCGCTTGTATATTGCAGTGCCTTTGTTTCTTGGAGGTTTTATTCTGACTCAGGTCGATTTCGGTATTATCTGGCGCTACATGGCCTGGAGCAATCAAACCCTGGCTACGGTCACACTTTGGGCCATCACGGTATATCTGGTACTGGCTCGCCGGGCATGGATTGTTTCATTTATTCCGGCTGCATTCATGACCATGGTGGTGTGTACGTACATTTTCTTTTCGCGCCTCGAAGGCTTTGGGCTCGACTATCAGCTGTCTATCCTCATCGGGGCTTCCATTACAGCTGTTGTACTCATTATTTTCTTTTTCTGGCTGCGCAGACAATACAAAAAAACAAACTAATCATACGCTGTTTACGGAAAGATTTTTTCGGCAAAAAAACTTTTTTTCGTTCAAATGGAAAAACTTTTCTAATTTAGCGACGTTTAAATACTTAAACTGAAAAAAAATGAAGAAATTCATCTTCCTGTTAATGCTTATCCCGCTGGTTATTGGAACTTCGTGCGATAAAACCAGTAATATTGTTGTTTTCAAAAAGAAAATCAAATACAAAGTATCGGGAACTGCAACCGAAATCATGGTTACCTACGTCAACGACCGTGGTGAAACCAAAATGACGGGTATTTCAACAGGAACCATTCCCTGGGAATATGAATTCAGTGTAAAACCCGACTCATACGTTTATCTGCAGGCAGTCAATGCAACCGACACAGGTGACGTGGAAGTGGAAATATTCCAGAAAGATGCCGTGTTGTTTTCCGATAATAACGATCTGCCTTTCGGTGCTGCTACCTGTAGCGGTTATGTAAAATAAGCTCAGAAAGTAATTATTACTTTCGTCCCGCCTGTTTCCGAATCAAAAACACAATTACCGTTCAGCTGATTTTCGGCCAGTAATTTCACCAGCGATAACCCCATGGTGTTGTCAATGTTTCGTATTTGCTCTGCCGGAATACCAGGACCATCGTCTTTAAAAGTCAATACTCTTTTGCCTTTTTCCAGACAAAACGAAACATACACATTGACTCTGTTCTGGCTATTAATGCCATATTGGAAACTATTTGAAATCAATTCCGAAACAATTAATCCAATTGGCACTACATCATCAATGCTGCCCATCATCTTGTCTGCTTCAACCCGGAACGAAACTTTTCCTTCGTAATCAAAATGCTCAATGGCAGTTGTGATAACCGTATTCAGATATTTTTCAATTTCAATTTCCTTGAAATCGATGCTGAAATAAAAATCTTCGTGAGCTGTTGCAATTGCATGAATTTTCTGAATAATATTTTTGAATGTACGCCTTATCTTTTGTTCCTGATAAGGAGCCATGTACATTTTAATCATTGAAAGTACCAGCTGCAGATTGTTTTTCACCCTGTGGTGCACTTCCATAATCAGCTTCTCGCGCTCACGAAGCGCCATTGAAATAATTTCTTCGTGTTTTTTGCGTTCGGTAATATCACGCGCAATACCAAAAACTTCTATGGGTTTACCGTCTTTGTACCTCAAAAAACTGTTGATTTCAAGAATCATTTTTTCTTTGGTACGGGTATAGGCCGTAACCTCGTAGGTAGAATGATTGGACGCATTCGCCAGTTTAAGATGAATCTGCTCTTCGGCCCGCTTCGAGCTGTCGTGCGAAATAAACTCGCTCATGTTTCGGTTTTTCAAATCCTGAAACCTGTATCCAAGCCATTTTTCAGCCACCGGATTTACCGAAGTGAAATTACCTTCAAAATCCATGGTGTAAATCAGGTCGCTGGTATTGTTATAAATATCCAGAAAACGTTCCCTTGTTGCTTCCAGTTCCTGCTCCTTGGCTTTAATTTCAGTAATGTCTTCCGCAATAATCAGGATATACTTCGAACTGCCGGATTGATCGGGAATAATGCTGATTTTAATTCTGAAGCTGTGAAATGTGTTATCAGAACAGGAGAACTGAGATTCAGTAAATACAGGCTTCCCGCTTGCAACAACACTCTTTACAATATCTGAAATGCCAAGCCCGATTGAAGTGGGATTTTTCAGTATGTTTGTTTCTTTATTTGTATTAATGTATGAATGTCCGAAAATATTTAGAAATGAGGGGTTTATTTCAATGATATCTCCTTCAATACTGCAAATCATAAATCCAATGGGCGCATTGTCAAACAACGATCTGAACTTGATTTCGTTATCAACAATGGCTTTTGTTTTTCTCTTCAGCTCGGTTACATCGACAATGGATCCAACCACCCGTTCCTGAGGGGTGTCTTTATCAAAAAGGGTAGCTGTAACAATGGTATTAAAGACTTTTCCATCGGCCATTTTGAGATCCAGATCGTAATTATCGACTCTCCCTTTTGAAGAAATTTCTTTTACATAATCTTCGCGGCGCTTAGGATCGACATACAAAGCCAGAATATTGGTGCCAATCAGATCCGAAGATTTTAACTGCGTATAATGATACACCGACGGACTGATTTCGAGTATGGTGCCATCGAGTTTTATTTCGAAATAAACGTCCTGAATATGGTTGAAAATACGCTGATATTTTTTTTCATTTTCTTTCACTGTCTCCAGTATCCGCAATTCTGCCTTTCGCGAGTGCAGAATAAAAATAAAAAATGAACTTGTTTGATCGATTGCTTTGACCGGAACAATTCTTCCGCGCGCATACTCTGAAAGTAATGGTATTTCTCCGCACACATTCTCGGAAACATCCATCGATACTTCGCAGCCTTGTTTGAGCAGTTCAACTTTTTTGATTCCCAGAACCTTTGCAAAACCGGGATCGAACAAATGCGGAGATTGACAGAATTTGAACAACGAATTGAATGAATTGTTTGCTTTAATCAAATGTCCATCACTCGAAAAAAGTCCGAATGCCATGTCTGTCGCGTCAAATACCGAAGTCAGCTGACGGTTCAGATAATCGCTCCGCTGAAAATTGAACAGCATAATGTAGAATTGCCTCGCAAACCGGATCATCCTGTCCAGCTCAATGAATTTCATTTCAGACAAACCATTGCAAACAGCAATCGAAATGGTCGCAATGATTTTTTGTCCGTCACTGATAGGATAACCATAGAAATGATGAAGATTGATGTATTCTTCAACTGAGGCACAAGCATCTTCAGGAATCGTTTTATGTACAAAATGATACAACGATTCTATCTTCAGCAGGCGATTTTCAAACATGGGAGCTAAATCATCCAGACTGTTTTTCATGGCCAGCTTCAATTGGCCTGATTCTGTCAGCTGTCCGACTTTTCCGAGTAAATCCGGACCGCCTGCCATTGACACAGTGTGAAACTCAGTGTTTTCATTGTTGCAGAGCGAAATAACGGTAATGGCATCCTGCTGCCCTATAACCGAATACAGAAAACCTGATAAAAAATCAGAAAAGCTTTGAATATCTTTAATTGACGAAAATCCTTCCAGCAACTCCGAAAACTGATCATGATGCTTTTGGCCAAATTGCCTGAGCTGCAATACATCCAGATACTCTAAGACTTTTTTTGCCGAAACATGATTGTCCCCGGCACTCTCAAGAAATTTGTAAATATCATCTATCTTCGAATTCATAAAACAATATTTTATTATCTTTGAAAAACCTTTGATGGATGAAAACCATAAAGGTAAATTTCTAATAACTGCAAAATGTCAATTATTTTAAAAAACGCCAATTTTTTCGACTTTCGCCAAAATAAAATACTGTTTACCAACGTGTTGGTTGAAGAAGGTCCGAAAGGAAAAATTTCAACCAGTGCCGATGTAAACGATTTGCTTGATAATCAAACCGATGTAAGAATTATCGATTGCTTTGGCAAACTTGTCATGCATTCCTTTGTCAATGCTCATCATCATAGCTATGTGAGTCTAACCCGCACGCACAAGCTAACCAACACCGATGATTTTGAATTTCGCCTGAAAACCGGCGCCTGGAAAATAGATCATTTCCTCGATGCCGAAGTGCTCGAAGCATGCGCGCTGTATTCGGCCATGGAAGCCATAAAAAACGGCACCACCTGCGTGATCGAACACCATTCAAGTCAGAACTACATCCGCGGCTCGCTCGAAACCATCGAAAAAGCATTCAAAAAAGTTGGTTTACAATTCCTGCCCTGCTTCGAAATAAGCGACCGAAAAAGTTATTCAGCCTCCGACGAAGGTCTTGACTATACCGACAGCTGGCTGTCGAACCGCCCCGGACTGGTTGGCCTGCATGCCAGTTTTACCGTTGGCTCAACCACACTGAAAAACGCTGTGGAACTCGCTTCGAAACATAAAACCGGCATACATATTCATGTGGCCGAAAACACCCTCGATCAGGAACAGTGCCTCAAAGAATATGGCGTTACCGTTGTCGAACGTCTGTACGATGCCGGCGTACTCGAAAGTACCAAAACGGTGCTCGCTCACGCTATTCATCTTTCGAACGAAGAAGCCGAACTCATTAATAAAAGCGGCGTCTACGTGGTCGAAAATATGGAAAGCAATCTGCGCAGCAATGTCGGATTCTTTAATTCCGAAGGTATCGGCGAAAATATTATGCTGGGCGCCGATGGCCTGCACTGCAACATGATGCGTAGTGCAAAAATGGCTTTCCTGGCCGGCCAGGGCTTCGATCATATCGACCCGGTGATTGCTGTCCGACGGCTACGTACCGGCAACGATTATTTCCAGCGTAATAAAATCTGCGGCGATGCCGACAATAATCTGCTCATTTTCAATTACCCTTCCAGCGAAGAAGTTACGCCGGACAATATGGCCATGCATATGATTTTTGGGATGGAATCCAAACATATCACCCATGTTATTTCTCAAGGTCGTGTGGTGATGGAAAACGGCCGCCTGACGCTGGTAAACGAAGACGATCTGATGCCTTTTATCCGCCAGATGACACGTAAACTGATCAAACAACTCGAAAAATAATTCAATTCCCCCATGAATACATTTCGTTCTCTGACCGCATCTGTAGCTGCGCTCATTTTTCTTGTACTGTGCGCTGCTCCCAATGTTCAGTCTCAATCAGTTTCGCCCGACGAAGCTGAATATGTTGCGTTACAGTTTGCCGCAAAGAGCCTGCAGCCCGGTGTTGGTGCGTCTCTTATGAATTCCTATACCGGCGAATGGAACCATGTTACCACATATTATGTGTACAATCTTTTTCCGGAAGGTTTTGTGATTGTTTCGGCCAGCAAAAATACAGTGCCGGTTCTGGCTTATTCACCTACCGGATTTTGTCCGCAGGAAAGTAAAAATATTGCACACAACTGGTGGATGGAACAGTATTCAAAACAGATTTATCTGCTCAATAAACAGAAAAATATTTCCAATGCAGACTGCCAAAAACAATGGGCAGATTATACCATGGGCGATATCCGATTGCCGGTTGTTCAGGTCGGTCCGCTGCTGACCACCAAATGGAATCAGCCTACTTACTACAATGAATTTTGTCCGGCCGATGCCAATGGCCCCGATGGAAAATGTGTTACAGGCTGCGTGGCTACTGCACTCGCACAAATCATGAATTATTTCCGCTGGCCCCAAACAGGCACCGGATCTTATACCAGCCAGGATACGGTGTATGGCACACTCACCGTTGATTATTCGGCAGCCAATTACAATTTCAACGAAATGGCCAATGTACTCACCCGCACCAATCCTGAAACTGCTGAACTGATTTACAACATCGGCGTTGGCGTTGATATGCATTATGGTCCCGACGGAAGCGGCATGAACAATCATAAAGCAGCACACGTTTCCAAAACTTTTTTTCGCTATGCCGATTCAACCCAATATCTTTTCCGCGATTCGGTTTCATTGAACTGGGACAGTGTTGTAATCAGTCATCTCGATCGCGGAATGCCCATGTATTATGCGGGCTGGAGCGATACCAACTATGTGATGGGTCATGCCTTTGTGGTTGATGGATACAAGGATTCATGCTTCTTTCACTTCAACTGGGGCTGGGGCGGCTATGCCGATGGCTACTACTATACCAGCAATCTGGTGCCGGCCGGTTCCGATTTTACACTGATGCATGAGCTTGTCATTAATATGTATCCCGAAGGTCCGTATCCGTATTATTGCAATGGAAGCGACACGCTGACCTCGCGCGATGGCACCATCGACGACGGCTCCGGTCCTTTGTTTGGCTACCAGAATAATACCGACTGTTCGTGGCTCATTGCTCCCGAAGACAGCGCTTCTGCCATTAAACTTACTTTCGACCGTTTCGACACCGAATTGGCCAATGATGTGGTTACCATTTACAACGGTGAAAACACTTCAGCTCCTGTACTTGGCTCCTACAGCGGTTCTTCGCTGCCTTCCATGATTCAGTCAAGCGGAAACCGTGTGCTGGTAACCTTTACAAGCAATGCCTCAGACACTGCCGGCGGATTTTTACTTTCGTACAGTATTGTTACTCCGGCCGCTTTTTGCACGTCGCTTTTAAATGTTTCTGCCGAATCCGATACCATCGAAGATGGCTCTGGTCCTTATATGTATCATGGCAACAATTTCTGCCGCTGGAAAATTGAACCGGCTTCGGGCGAACCCATGATTCTGACATTTACTGAATTCGACCTCGATTCGACCGATTATGTAAAAGTAACCGATCATACCAGTGGCGCTGTGTTGGGCGAATTCCGCGGCAATCAGCTGCCGCCCGCATTATACAGCGGCAACGGAACAATGACCATCACGTTTAAAACCACAGCTACGGCTCATGCACAGGGATTCAAATGTTTTTACCGCACCTCACCTGTTTCGGTGGCCGATATCAGTAACACCGATTTGCAGGTTTTTCCGAATCCGGCCAAAGAATTTATTACGGTGGCAGGTGTTGATTCCGAAAGCAGCCTGGTGATTTTCGATATGCATGGACGCCGCGTGATATCTACTGTTCAGCAACCACAAGGCGGATATATGGTGATTCCTGTAAGCTCGTTGGTCAATGGTATGTATCTGCTTTCTGTCAGTAATGCAAGTGGAAATTATTCAATGAAATTTTTCAAGGAATAAATGCAATGAAAAATATTATTGTTGTCGGCGACCGTGTGCTGATCAAGCCTAAGAAGGAATCGGAACAAACCCGCTCGGGACTGTATCTGCCGCCGGGATATTCGCAAAAAGAGCTGCTGCAGGAAGGCTATGTGATTCAGGTTGGGCCCGGATATCCGATTCCTTCCGAAGAAATGGACGAGCCCTGGAAATCGGGCCCCGGCGAAAACATTCGCTACATCCCGCTGCAGGCGCGGCAGGGCGACCTGGCTATCTTTCTGCAGAAAAATGCAGTTGAGGTTATGATCGAAGATGAAAAATATTTCATCGTGCCGCAGAATGCTATTTTGCTGCTGCAGCGCGAAGATTAAATGAAGCCGGAGCTTTTTTCAGCTGTAAATTATTGACAATATTTCAGATAAAATATTATCACGTAAATCAACGTTATGGTTGGTATGAAAAAAAATATATTCCTGATTTTAATTCTTCTTTACACATCGGCCTCAGCACAGCATAAGCGAATTCCGGACGGGACCTGGGTTTCGGATTCTGCCTGCACAACTTATCTCAATGATACTCTTCAATGTGATGATTGCTGCGAAACGTATATTAGTCCGTTTACATTCACTTTTTCAAAAGGAAAACTGTATTGTGACAGGGAAACCGGGAATTCCAACAACGGCTATCTGATATCAGAATACAAAATGAGCAGAAATACTCTGCGGGTTAAGAACACGATGATGGTTGATTCGTCGTTGCAAATAGCTAATCCCAGATGTTATTTCGTATGGTACCCGAAAAAATACTTGTATGAATGTGATAATGATTCCGTATTTACATTGATCAATAAATGGGACAACTGTAAATCTGTAATCAAGGCACATAAAGCACCTACGCAAACGTTTCTGACTGTAGCAGAAATAAAAAATATCAATCAGCAAAGACTTGATTCTGCAACAGCCAAAAAAATTGTTCTGATTAAAAACGATTCAACCTTAAAAAAGAAAACACTGAAAACCAATGGTTACATTGAATTGTGTGTCGATTCCACCGGTAGCAATTGGCGATTAATAACCAAGGAATATTCTGTTGCAAAATTTGCGGCAATCAAAGACGCTTCATATTTGTATATATATCCTTCTTCTGTTGAAGAAGAAATTGAAACAATCAATGGTTTCAGCGGCACCATGTCTAAAGGATTTGCGTCCTATCGTGTGGGTTACAATTTTATTCCGATCGCTAAAGATAGTATCCGTTACCTGAAATATTATAAACCCGGAGAATATGGCACCTGGAAAAAACTGAATGCCATTGGCTGGATGTCATTTGTATCGGCACTGTTTGTTGCACCTCTGGTATCGCTTGAGTTTTCGCCCTTCGGATTCAATTCGCACAGGTATTTAAAAGTTGCTGGTGCATCGCTGCTTACCATGACCGTTTCATTCTCGCTTACGTCGTTTTTCAATGGCAAGCTGTATTACACCGGACATAATTACGGAAGAAACGGATGGCGTTTTGAATGATTATTCCTGATCCGCTTAAAAATTCTCAAAGTAATATTGATCAGAATAATGCATTATAAGTATATTTGTGATGGTGTATGAATCAGAAAAATTCTGAAGAATAAAAAAATGAGGAAAATTCTATTTCTATTCTGGCTTTTCGCTAATCTGATAACAGCAGTTCATGCGCAACAGTATACTGCCGGCTATAAATCATTCAATGATTCTGTATTCGCACCCGGCGACAAAATTCTGGCACCTGAAATTATTTTCAGCATTGACGGAGGCCAACGCGTTTTGCCTGAATACGAAGATTCGTTGAAAGTGATTGCCGATTTTCTGAAAGATCATCCCGGAATGCGCATTGAGATTGGTGCTCACACCGATATTCGTGGCGATTCCTTGTACAATGATGCATTATCGCACCGTCACGCAAGATCAGTTAAAGAAGTACTGGTTAGTTTGTACGAAATTGATCCGGCGCGAATTGAAATAAAAGGATATGGTGAGCAGCAACCGCTCATTCCTGAAAAAGAAACCGATGCCGCTCCCACCAAAGAATTGCAGGAAGCCATGCACCGCATCAACCGCCGGGTTGAAGTGAAAATTATTCAGGTTCAATAAAAAACGCAATATGAGAATTGACATCAACCAGAAAAAAATCTCGATCGGAGATAAGTATCAGATTTTTATAAATGGCCAGCAGTGCTATTCCGGAGCAAAAAAACTTTTCCGCTGGCTGGCCGAAATCGACTTGTCCGATGCCATCAATCAGCAGGTGCGCTTAACAATAAAAAAGAAAATGAGTTTGTTCCGCGCGAAATTCAGAATCATTTATTCAAGCGGAACCGAGTTGCAGTTCGAAACATTGTCGTTCTGGAGACTGCATTATCGTTGCGTTTTTAATAAAGATACGTATGAAATTTTCGGACATCGTGGCCGCAAATATTCCGTATATAAAAATGGTATTCAGATCGCCTGGTGGGAAAAGGAACTGGTGTCATGGTTCAATGGTGACAACTACACAATTATTGCCGACAACGATTGCAACTACGAGCTGGTTATCGCATTCTGCCTCATTATTGATGAGTTCCGCTCCGACGATAATAAAAGCGCGGTGAATGTCGATATTGGCCACATCGGCCCGCAGGCCAGAGAATTTAATCCGAACTGGCAGCCGAAAAACTGAAATCAGCGGTCAGCCGTCAGCTTTCAGTAGATGTTGGGTGTAGTCTGAAAAAGCAATTTTTGCGGGTTGAGTCTGGAGACTCAACCCCACAATTCCGTTTAAAAAGACTACACCCAACAGCAGTGAGCGGCGAGCAGTGAACAACGATCCTTTGCTGAAAACACCGACGGAGCGTCAATTACAGCTTAAGGCTTAAAAATTTAAAGCTTAAAGAATTGTGATTCAACGTGATCTTTTAGCTTTAAGCGTTAAGCATTAAGCTGCAGGCGTTGCGCCCAATGCGGGGTAAACTCCCGCAAGTACGGGTAAACTAAGCAGCTTGCTGACCTGGAATCGTCGGTTAGATAGAGCTTGCAGCACCCAACGATTCCGGGACCGCTCCTCCTCACTCAACAGTCTGGCGGACGCCAAAATGTTGGGAGCCCTGTGCGTCTGAAAGTCCCGACCGATAGCGTCGCCGCGGCGACGGGATGCGCATTGTGCCGCATGCCGCACGCCTTGTGCTCTGAGCGTCTGAAAGACCCAACCGATAGCGTCGGGATGTGCGCTGAGCCCTGAGCCCTGTGCGTTGCGCGTTGTGCGTTGCGCGTTGTGCCGCCTGCCGCACGCCTCATGCCGCATGCCTAATGCGCAGTTCATTTCCATTCCCACCCAATCCATATTTATTTGGAATTTGAATATTTTTCAACGATAATTTTCACTTGATAGAATAAACTATAAAATGTTTTGTAACTATATAAAGATCGTTTAATATCAAACAAACATATATTTCACTTACATTTGCAAAAAAAACAAATGAAAATAATTGTACTTTTTTGCCTTGTATGTTTAAGTATAAGCGCCATGGGGCAGACCCCGGGAAATTGCCTGAATTTTGACGGATCGAGCGATCAGGTTGATGCATCAGTTCCATCATTGTTCGATGATCTGACAACAAACGATTTTACCATCGAGGCCTGGGTTTATCCTACATCAGCAGTATTCAGCAGAATAATATTTATTCAAAGCAGCACTTCAAGCTTTGCATCTGTATCGACAGGTGGAACAAACACCATTTACTTCTACGTAGTAGCTGGTGGCAGCACTTATAGTTTAGCGACAGATGCTGCCATTCCACAAAACACATGGACGCATGTTGCCGCCCGCTGGACAGCATCAACGCTGACACCCGAAGTGTACTTTGACGGAGTTTTGCAGGCCGGAATTGCCGGTGGTGGTTCCTCAACCGGCACAAACGGGATGAGTATTGGCGCAAAGCCAGGCGGATCGCAGTATTTCAGTGGTCAGGTCGATGAAATCAGAATCTGGAAAACCGCCAGAACTGCCTGCGAAATCAGTATAAATTATCAGTCTACGCTCAATCCGGCCGATACCAATCTGGTCTGCTACTATGATTTCAATCAGGGCGTGGCCGGTGGAACCAATTCAACCGTTACAACACTCCCCGATCTCTGCGGTCTGTTTTATGGAACTCTTTCCACTTTTACTCTGAGTGGTACTACATCAAACTGGGTGGCTTCAGCAGCCAATATCAATAATATCGGTAGCGGTCTTGGTTATACCGGGTCCGCCGACACAGTCTCCATCTGCTCGGGAAGCAGTTATACGTTTGCCGATGGCTATACCGAAAATAATATCACAGCAACAATGAACCATATAAGCACATTGCAAAGTGTGTTGTTCTGCGATAGCATTATTAATACAACAGTAAACCTGATACCGGTTGATACAGCTGTTTTACATAGTGGAGCTGTGTTTGTCGCAACAGGTTCGGGAACTTATCAGTGGCTCGATTGCAACAATGCTTATGCTGAATTAGCCGGTGAAACCAATCCGATTTTCAATGCCACAGTCAATGGAAGTTACGCTGTGGAAGTATCTTCAAACGGTTGTATTGATACTTCGTATTGTTTTGAAATAAACAATATTGGTATTGATGAAAACAGCTTTGGACCTGCATTTATAGTGTATCCAAATCCAGGCAACGGACATTTTACCGTTGATCTCGGCGCTGTTTATCCGACTACTTTTGTTACTGTATCTGATATCAGTGGTAAAGAAATCAAATCGTTTGAATTTACACAAAGTAATGTGCTGCAAATTGACATTGAAGAACCCGCAGGTACTTACTTCATTCATATTGTAACCGCTGAAAAAGAAGCTGTAGTCAGGTTAATCAAAAACTAATACCTGCTCATTTTTTATTAAAGCTATCATGACAATTGTCGTGGTAGCTTTTTTTGTGCCTGCAGGTTGTCCGATCAAGATGAAAAATACAAAGTAAACTACCCGGAATTTTCAAACTTGTCACAGCTTGTCGTAGCCTGTCACCATGTCACCACGTAAAACGTGGCAAGCTGTTTTACGTGATTTTCCGCGATCATAGCCCTCACGCGTTGTGTCCGCCGCAGCGACGGGATGTGCCCTCCCCGACATTTTAGCGTCAGCATGTAAAGGTAGACCAAGCAGCCTGCTGACCTGGAATCGTCGGGTAGCGAGAGCTTGCAGCACCCAACGATTCCGGGTTCGCACCCATTCAACGCTTTTGCCGGGCGAACGCCAAA
>Ga0209639_1001586_pt1 | contig 21478 bp, 18 predicted proteins | sample EPASupsiteHSE605_FD_187268 | JGI IMG/M metagenome (GOLD analysis project Ga0209639, IMG submission 187268) | Bioremediated contaminated groundwater from EPA Superfund site, New Mexico - Sample HSE6-05 (SPAdes) (version 2) | ecosystem: Environmental > Aquatic > Deep subsurface > Groundwater >...
GACTAACTGCTCTACTTGTTTCATATTGGCAACATCAATCGCAACGATTAAACGGTTATCAGCCTTCATTCTATCACATCCAAAATTATATAATCACTTTGCCCACAAGTTGATTGACACTTGATAAACCACGTTTCGTCAGATATTCTCTAAGACCTTCCGCTACCATTTCTGTAGCTCTTGGATTTACAAAATTCCCCGTTCCGACTGCTACTGCACTCGCTCCTGCCAGCATAAACTCAACAGCATCTTCTGCTGTTACAATACCACCCATCCCAATAATCGGTACATGAACAGCCTGGGCAACTTGCCATACCATGCGTACAGCGACTGGTTTCACTGCTGGTCCAGAAAGTCCACCTACTACATTACCAAGTAATGGCCGCCATTTATGAATATCAATGGCCATCCCTAGTAAGGTATTAATGAGTGATATGGCATCAGCCCCAGCCGCTTCTACCGCTTTTGCCATCTCTACAATATCGGTAACATTCGGAGACAGTTTAACGATAACAGGTAAGCTAGTATGAGCCTTTACCTCTGCTACTACAGCACTAGCACTATGACAATTAGTACCAAAGGCAATGCCGCCTTCTTTGACATTCGGACAAGAGATATTAAGCTCTAGACCAGCAACTCCCGGTACGGTAAGCATTTCTGCCAATTCACCGTATTCTTCTACTGTATTGCCCGAAATATTCACAATGATCGGTACATCATATTGAGCCAAACCAGGCAATATCGTTTTTAAAAATTCTTCTACCCCTGGATTTTCAAGTCCAATGGAGTTGAGCATACCAGCCGGTGTTTCCGCAATCCGCTGTCCTTTATTGCCGGGTCTAGGCTTTAGCGTAGTCCCTTTGACAACAATTGCTCCAATTTTGTTTAAATCTACAAAATCACGATACTCCGTGCCAAAACCAAATGTTCCAGATCCTGTCATCACTGGTGTTTTCATTCTGATACCAGCAATCGTAACCGCTAGAAGATCATGAGCATTACACTCGTTACTACTCATGAAATCACCTCCTCAGCCCAAAACACTGGTCCATCTGTACATACCTTTTTCCTTGAACCATTACTAGTAGCGCAAGTGCAAGATAAACAACCACCAATCCCGCAGGCCATATGTTCCTCAAGAGATACCTGGCAAGGGATTTGATATTGTTTGGCAAGTTTCGCTACGCCTTCCATCATAACTCGTGGTCCACAAGTATAAATCATATCAAAGTTTCCGGTTTCCAAAAGACTTGGCAAAACATCCAGAGTCACACCACGGCTGCCTAGCGTACCATCATCAGTGGTAATGTGAATATTATCGCACATATCTTTGAATATAGATGTCCAAAACATTTCTTCCTCAGTGCGCCCACCCATTAATACTTCGATCTTTCTTGGGCATAAAGCGCCTGCTAAAAATACTAGCGGCGCCAATCCCATACCGCCCCCTACCAATAGAGGACGCTTTCCTTGCAAGGAGAATCCAGTTCCAAGTGGTCCCATACAATCGACTATATCATCTTTTGTTAAGGTAGCAAGATGCGCAGTTCCCTGTCCGACAATCCGATAAATCGTGCGTACTGTACCAGCCTCAGCATCTACATTTGAGATGCTGAGGGGTCTTCTGAGTAATGGATGATAAGTAGCACTAGCTACTCTAATATGCAGAAATTGACCGGGCAGAGTTTGCGCAGCAATCTCAGGAGCATACAATACTAATTCTTTTACCTGTTTACCAATTTCGATATTTTCTACAACCCGAGCCGCTACTACCATTTTAGGCAAGGCTATCGCCTCCGCCCACATAATCTTGTACTGCTAATACATATGACAAACGACGTTCGCGCATGAAGGTCAACACATCAAATACGGCTTTTGCAGTATCCATTGAAGTAAAGCAAGGAATCGCATGTTCAACAGTTGCTCGGCGTATTTTGTACCCATCACGTTCTGGTGCTTTACCATGAGTAAGGGTATTGATCACCATATTAATTTTACCTGTCTTGATCATTTGGATGATATCAGGTTTTTGCTCATGTACTTTATGCAATACATCAACATCAAGTCCTAGCGACTGCAAGTGCTTAGCGGTACCACCAGTAGCTACTAAACGATAGCCAAGATCAGCAAGACCTTTTGCAAGTTCTCCGCCTTCTTCTTTATCTTTATCCGCTACCGTAAAGAGTACCGTACCATGTTCTGGGATATTCATACCAGCACCTGTAATGGCTTTATATAAAGCTCTCGCATAATGATAATCAATGCCCATGACTTCACCAGTTGACTTCATTTCAGGCCCTAAAGAAATATCAACCTGTTGCATTTTAGAAAAGGAGAATACTGGTGCTTTGACTGCTGTATATGGTTTCGCTGGCAATAATCCAGAGTTATAACCAAGAGAACGTAGCGTTGCCCCCATTGCTACACGAGTAGCCACATTTACCATTGGTACATCGGTTACTTTACTTAAGAAAGGAATGGTACGACTAGAACGTGGATTTACTTCAATCACATATACGCCATCATCCACTACTACATACTGGATATTTAAAACACCCTTAACATGAAGGCCAGTTGCTAAACGCGTAGTATAATCAATGATGATATCAATAACCTCTTGTGATAAGGTTTGCGTTGGATATACCGCAATACTATCACCAGAATGTACCCCTGCCCGTTCTACATGTTCCATAATGCCTGGGATGAATACATCCACTCCATCAGAAATCGCATCTACTTCCACTTCCGTACCTTGCATATAACGATCGACAAGTACAGGATGTTCTGGTGAAGCCTTTACAGCCCGAGTCATATAATCTTTTAATTCATCTTCATCATACACAATTTCCATTGCCCGTCCGCCTAGTACATAGGAAGGACGCACTACCACTGGATAACCAATTTTAGCAGCCTCAATGACAGCATCATCACCATTGGTTACGGTAGATCCTTGTGGTCTTGGAATCTTTAGTGATTCAAGTAGTTCATCAAATTTTTCGCGATCTTCAGCACGGTCAATATCTTCAACACTCGTACCCATTATTTTTACGCCAGCTTTAGCAAGTGGTCCTGCTAGATTAATAGCCGTCTGCCCACCAAACTGTACAATGACACCTTCTGGCTTTTCTTTATCAATGATATTCATCACATCTTCTGGAGTAAGAGGCTCAAAATACAGACGATCTGAAGTATCAAAGTCAGTACTTACGGTTTCAGGATTATTATTGGCAATAATGGATTCAATGCCCATTTCGCGAAGTGCCCATACAGAATGTACGGAGCAATAATCAAACTCTACCCCTTGTCCAATACGGATAGGACCTGAGCCAAGTACCATTACTTTTCGTTTATCAGAAACAACCACTTCATCTTCTTGCGCATAAGTGGAATAGTAATATGGTGTAACGGCTTCAAATTCTGCCGCACAAGTATCTACCATCTTGTAACAAGGTACGATTTGCTGATTCTTGCGGTCTTCGCGAATTTCTTCAATGCTCTTTCCAGAAAGTTCAGCAATCGACTTATCAGCAAGCCCCATTTTCTTAGCAGCTAGCATCAATGCAGGCACATGTTCTTCGGTTTTGATACGTTTTTCCATATTGGTAATATTTTTGATCTTATGAAGGAAAAATTCATCGATCTTCGTGATATCATGAATTTCATCCACACTAATATCACGACGCAATGCTTCTGCCACCATAAAAATTCGTTCATCATTAGAAAGTTGTAATTTTTTACGCACTTCTTCCGTAGATAATTGACCAATTTCAGGAATATGCAAACGATGGACACCAATCTCCAAAGAACGCACCGCTTTTAGTAAAGCCGCTTCAAAAGACCGATCAATCGACATGACTTCCCCAGTCGCTTTCATTTGGGTTCCTAAAATACGATCGGCAAAAATAAATTTGTCAAAAGGCCAGCGTGGGAATTTGACTACTAGATAATCAAGTGATGGTTCAAAACAAGCCATCGTTTTCTTAGTAACAGCATTTTGTATTTCATCTAAATGATAACCAATCGCAATCTTACTTGCTACTTTTGCAATCGGATAACCGGTAGCTTTGGAAGCAAGAGCACTCGAACGACTTACCCGTGGGTTCACTTCAATAACATAATAATTATTCGTATCTGGATCTAGAGCATATTGCGCATTACAGCCACCTTCAATGCCAAGAGCACGAATAATATTAAGAGAAGCAGTTCTTAGCATCTGATACTCATGATCGGTCAGTGTTTGCGATGGGGCAACAACAATACTATCGCCAGTATGAACACCTACAGGATCAAAGTTTTCCATATTACATACAACAATACAATTGTCAGCTGCATCACGAATAACTTCGTATTCAATTTCTTTCCAGCCAGCTACACTACGTTCAATCAATACTTGACCAATCATACTGTACTTTAAACCCCGAGTTACAACACTAATCAGATCCACTTCATTATCTACAATACCGCCGCCTGCACCACCCATGGTGTACGCTGGTCGAACAATGATAGGATAACCAATCTTTCTTGCAAATAAACAAGCATTTTCTACATCTTCTACGGTAGTACTTTCGGGAATTGGTTGACCAATGGATTGCATGGTTTCTTTAAACAGTTCGCGATCCTCTGCTTTTTTAATCGCACTAAGCGGTGTTCCGAGTAGCTCTACATTAAAATTTGCCAGTACGCCACTTTCATCTAATTCAACAGCTAGATTCAATCCAGCCTGTCCGCCTAATGTTGCGAGCAAACCATCCGGTCTTTCTTTCGCAATAATCGCTTCTAAAAAATCGAGTGTTAACGGTTCAATATATACACGATCGGCAATATTGGTATCTGTCATAATCGTCGCTGGATTACTATTGACCAATACTACTTCTAGACCTTCTTCTTTTAACGCACGACATGCTTGTGTCCCTGCATAATCAAACTCAGCAGCTTGTCCAATAACAATCGGCCCTGAGCCAATAACCATTACTTTTTTTAGATATTCTTTTTTCGGCATAATTATACCCCTTTCGTGAGCAGCGCCATAAATTCATCAAATAGATAGGTGCTATCATCTGGTCCTGGTGACGCTTCTGGATGATACTGAACGGAGAAAATCGGTAACGTTTTATGACGTACCCCTTCAACAGTCTGATCATTGACTGCCCGATGACTAATCACTAGATCGAGATTGGCAAGAGAAGCGTCATCCACTGCATAGCCATGATTTTGTGAAGTAATATGCACCCGCCCTGTTGCTAGATTCTTAACAGGTTGATTAGAACCACGATGACCAAACTTTAATTTATACGTATCTGCACCGAGTGCCAACGCTAACAATTGATGTCCTAGACATATCCCAAATATTGGTTTCTTGCCAATTAGTTCTTTGATCGTCTCAATTGCATACGATACATCTTTGGGATCTCCAGGGCCATTTGACAAGAAAATACCATCTGGTTTTAACGCCAAAATTTTCTGAGCTCCCATATCTGCAGGAACTATGGTTAACGAACAACCCAGTTTGTGCAGAGAGTTTAAGATATTACGTTTGATACCAAAATCCATCACGACTACATGAGGACCATCATTTTCCATCCGATACACCTCTGGAGTCGTTACTTCTTTTACTTCTCCACTAACAGGCGCACTAGCGAAATATTTTTTCGCTTCTTCATCACTGATTTCAGCAGCAACAATTACACCTTTCATCGTACCTTGTGCACGAATATGTCTTGTAATGGCTCTGGTATCAACACCATGTATACATTGAATGTTGTTCTTCGTCAAATAATCTCTTAATGTATTTTGCAATTGCCAATTACTTGGTTCTTCGCAAAGTTCACTAATAATAAACCCCCGAACAAAAGACTGACGAGACTGTTCAAACATCTCAGCTACACCATAGTTACCAACCAAAGGATACGTCAAGGTAACAATCTGTCCGCAGTAGGATGGATCTGTCAATATTTCTTGATATCCAGTCATACCTGTATTGAAGACAACCTCTCCAACCACACTTTTGTCTGCAATTAATTCTCCATAAAATACGCTACCATCTTCTAATATTAATTTGCCTTTCATTTACACACCTCACCCTTTTGCATAACAAATTTACCACTAACAATCGTCGCTACCGCTTTACCTTTTAGCGCTTTCTTGTCAAATGGAGTATGTTTGCCTTTTGTATAAAACGTTTTGCTATCTACAACCCATTCTAAATCCGTATCAAATATTGTAATATCAGCAACCTCGCCCACTTTAAGTACTCCAGCTGGAAGACCTAAGATCGTAGCAGGTGCTGTCGACATACGTTCAATAATTTCTAGTAATGTAAACTTACCTGTATGATAAAGCTCTGTTAAAATCACACCTAAAGCTGTCTCCATCCCCGTAAATCCAGAAGGAGCCTGCTTATATTCCATATCTTTTTCTTCAAATGCATGTGGTGCATGATCCGTGGCAATCGCATCTAATGTGCCATCATGAAGTCCCTCTACCACTGCGGCAACATGATCTGCCGAGCGAAGTGGCGGATTGACTTTTGTCGATGTATCAAAGGTTTTAACTGCCTCATCCGTTAAGGTAAGATGATGAGGCGTAGCTTCCGCTGTCACTTTAATGCCTCGTTTTTTTGCTTGGCGAATTAGCTCGACTGCCCCTTTGCTACTAACATGGGCAATATGGAGCCGAGAATCTGTATATTCAGCAAGCATAATATCACGAGCTACCGCAATATCTTCAGCAACTGCAGGTCTCCCTTTCATGCCAAGCATTGCCGATACAGCGCCTTCATGCATAACCCCGTCTTCTACTAATGATCCATCTTCCGCATGTGTTATGACTGGGCAATCAAACATACTGGTATATTCCATACCCGTCTTTAATAGTAAATTATTATCTAACGAACTACCATCATCCGAAATAGCAACGGCTCCACTCAGTATCATATCACCGATCTCTGATAGTTCTTTACCTTCTTGCCCTTTACTTAGTGCGCCAATTACCTTCACGTTGACAACGCCTTCTGCCTGAGCACGCGCTACGATCCCAGATACAATAATGGCACTATCCACTGTCGGCTTGGTATTTGGCATACAAGCAATCGTTGTGAAACCACCAGCCGCTGCCGCTCTTGTTCCTGATGCAATATCTTCCTTTGCTTCAAGACCTGGTTCACGCAAATGTACATGCATATCGATAAGTCCGGGAGCAACCACTAATCCTTGGGCATCAAACACTTCTGCTCCCGCCGCATTTAACTCTTTACCAATCTCAATAATTCGGTCATTTTCAATCATTATATCGGCTATCTGATCATAAGCCTCTGCTGGATTGACAATTCTTCCACCTTTAAGCAGTAGTTTCAATGTCTTTACCTCCCATCAGTACCAAAAAGAGTACTGCCATTCTCACTGCTAGTCCATTTTTTACTTGTTCTTGGATAACAGACTGATCGCCATAGGCTATATCTGGAGAAATTTCAAGTCCACGATTCATCGGACCTGGATGCATGATGAGTGCATCTGGCTTTGCCAAGTCTAGACGAGTTTGATTGACACCAAAAATTCGAGCGTATTCTCTTGCAGATGGAAATAATCCCTTATGTTGCCGTTCACGTTGAATCCGCAGTACATTGACAACATCTGCTCCATCTAGCGCGTCTTCGACTTTATGGTGTACATATACCCCAGCTTGCTCAATATCTTTTGGCATCAAGGTTTTAGGTCCTGCTAAATGCACTTCTGCGCCCATTTTGGCAAGACCCCATATATCAGATCTTGCAACTCGGCTATGGAAAATATCACCGACAATCGCGACTTTTAGACCTGCTAAATTTCCTTTTTTCTCTTTTATACTAAACATATCAAGTAAGCCTTGTGTTGGATGCTCATGAGCTCCATCACCAGCATTGACAATCACAGGTTTTGAAACATTCGCAGCATACTGCGCTGCCCCTTCAGCAGAGTGACGCATCACAATCACATCCACACCCATCGCTTCTACCGTATATAAGGTATCACGTAGACTTTCACCTTTCGTAACACTACTTGCACTCGCAGCAATATTGACTACATCAGCCCCTAAATATTTACCTGCCAGTTCAAAAGATGTCCGCGTTCGAGTACTAGCTTCAAAAAACAAATTCACAATCGACTTCCCACGTAACGTTGGTACCTTCTTTATATCACGATCAATTACAGCTTTCATTTCTTCAGCTGTTTTCAAAATTAACTCGATTTCTGGCACTGTCATGGTTTCAAGACCTAATATATCTTTTCCTCGTAATGAGATCAGACGTTTACTCATACTCACTCCTCCTCATAAATAAAACTGCCAATTAGGCAGACAAGGGATATTTGGTACACTTTGCAACATTTGAGTTTTTCAAAGAACTAGATTTTCTTCTGTTTACTCTTCCTATTTTTTTTATTACATCTATACTATCAGATTCAGAATACAATTACCAATCCTTACGACCAAAATATCACTTTTTCTAGTTCAAATATACAAAAATGCCTTCTTGACCTGTTAGGCGCAAGAAGGCATACATAATACACTACTTAACTATATCTCCTTGCTAGCCTCTCAGGACTAGTTTAAAGGCTGTATGTTATTACATATAGGATACCAAATATCCCTACCATTTGTCAATCTTATTTTACAAATAAGCGTAAAAAACTACTTAGGAACATGTCGTAGAAACGACTAGATTTTTTGTATTCTTTGCTCTATATAACGCTTTATCTACTAAAGTAACAATCTGCGAGACTTCCATTTCAGACTCTACTAATAAAATACCAACACTAATGGTAGTTTCGCTACACTTGCAGTTTTTTTCAACCTCGGCCCTTAGCCTTTCCGCAATCACAGATGCACCCGCTAGGTCTATCTTCGGAAATATAATAACAAACTCATCGCCACCCCATCGAATCACAGTATCAATCTCGCGCGTATTTCGCTCTAAAATACTTGCAACTTCTCTCAGGACTTCATCTCCTGCACTATGACCGGAAGTATCATTGACAGTCTTAAAATCATCGATATCAATCAGTGCTAAACAAAGTGACGTTTGCGTACGCTTCAAAATCCTGAGTTCTTTTTTTATTTTCGCATAAAAATGTCTTCGATTTAAGAGATGTGTTAATTGATCTCGAGTAGCCCTACCATGTAATTTATGTATCAGCTTACCACTATAAAAGCCAATAAAAACAAGAATAACCGTAAACAATAGCAGTATATATGAAAAAGTCGAATGGACCGGCGTCAAATATTTATAAGCTATATAAATGCCACTCCCTATTATGCCGCCTATCAATGCACCGATCCACGAAGCATATTTAAAGATCAGTAATTTTCGCATACCATTCATCTCCCATGATCGTCTGTATTGTTTCGGATTTTATAAGCTATTTATAGGACTATATTACCATTCACTAGTATAAAAGTCCTATGGAAATTAGTAAAAGAGGAACCCAATGTTATCTAACACATTGGGTCTCAGTGGCTTGTTAATAATTTCCATAAATTCGATCCACTGCAATTACTTTTATATGCATTTTAATCCATTTCAATTGCTTTTTCTTTTCCATATAATTTTATGTATTTTCGACAATAAATCTTAAATTCCTTTTAAATTCCTACTTCACTCTAAAATAAATTGTATTTTTACTACACCCTATATAATTTATGATACTATTATAATATCTACATACTAATACCATAACCACAGACTTAGTAACTATTTATTTTAGCTTTATATTGCAATGGGATAAGGAGGATTTATGGAGAGAACGGTAAGAGAACGTATTGTTGCATTAGCGGATCCAAAATATCAAGAGTTTCACAGCAAACTGGTGCCCGGTACCGATCACATCTTGGGCGTACGACTTCCCAATCTGCGTAGCCTTGCGAAGGAGCTTGCCAAGGGCAACTGGCAAGACTATCTAGCAACGGCCCAGGACGACTACTATGAAGAAATTATGTTACAAGGCTTGGTCATTGGCTATGCCAAAACAGATATTGAAGAAATTTTATATTATACTGCTGCTTTTGTACCAAAAATCGACAATTGGGCGGTATGCGATAGTTTTTGCAATAACTTGAAAATCACGAAGACACATAGGACGCGAGTTTGGGATTTTTTAGTTCCTTATCTACAATCACAAGAAGAATTTGAGCTACGATTTGGCATCGTGATGTTATTGACTTTCTATATTGATGATCGATATATCGACCAAATACTAGTATGTCTCGATAACGCAAAACATGAGGGCTACTACGTCAAAATGGCAGTAGCATGGGCCATTTCCATTTGCTTTATCAAATATCCAAAGCAATCTATGGCGTATTTAAAAAACAATACCCTTGATGATGTAACGTATAACAAGGCACTACAAAAAATCATAGAATCCCTTCGTGTTGGCCCTGAAACAAAAAACATGATACGCAAAATGAAACGCAAGTAACAAAAGGTACTCATTTTTTAGCAGTAACATCCGTTAGTTGCTGCACTGCTTTTTTCTTTCCATAGCCAAACTCAGTCATATATTTCCAATAATGTTTCGGCATCTGACTCATACGACATTTTGGATTGTGACGCCCTTCTACTTCAATCGTCTTATAGAAAAGTCGCCATAGCGCTCGAAAGGATTCCTCCTGCTCATCTGGTTCCGGCATCTCAAGAGATTCAATCGGAACAATGGCGGATTGATAAGGCTGATAAACGAGCGCCATCTTATGGGTTTTATCATAAATTAAAAAACGTTCTTCTGGATATCGTTCGCAAAAATGCGTCGTAAGCAACGGAAGTACGTAATTTTGAGGTTCTATTTCAGCTACAAGAGCTTGATTTACAATACTAAAACGCAAAAATCCTTTTAATAAATGACTTTCATTCTGCAAATGCTTGACGGCCTTAACGAGCTTATCGACTACGGAATCTGTCAACATACTCATAACGGATGGACCATAACGGTATCCCATACGCAAAAATAACAGGATAAATAACGCCTTTTGAGGAAAACAAGTGAGAAAAGCATGTCTGACAAAATCTAGCGCATCAACCCCCATTTTGGGTATAATAGAAGCCAATACTCGATTGGCTTTTTGAGAATCTGTATTAATTTGCTTCACATCAAAAAGCATCATTTGGGGTATATCGGGCAAAATAATCTCTACTGGAATTTCTTTTTGCTCATAACTTTCAAATACACAGCAGAGCAATCCCTCAAAACTTCCATCATAACAATATATTAGTTGGGACTGGTTAGCCATCGCTGTCCCTCCTGTATTGACGCAGTAGGAAGCATGGGTGGCTGTTCAAAAAGAGACAGTTGCTCTGCTGCAGATGGTGACGAAAAACTCTGCTGATACATACCAAACGTCTTTTGAGACATTAAAGACCGTAGTACCGTATCCTGTTTGATTTTTAATCCATCTAGTGCTTTGCCACCGCAGGTAATAAAGTATTGCGCCCGTTTCAGGACAACCCCTAGCTTTTTAAGACCATCAAAAGTAAGCGTCGTCATGCGACGAGCCGTAACAATCCGTTTTGCACTCTGTATGCCAATTCCCGGCACCCGCAACAAATCACGATATGGTGCACGATTTACATCCATGGGAAAAACATCCATGTGATTCAGTGCCCAATTGCATTTTGGATCGATATAAGGATTAAAACTTTGATGCTGCTGATCTAAAAGTTCATTGGCTGCAAAGCCATAAAATCGCAGTAGCCAATCTGCCTGGTAAAGCCTATGTTCACGCCAAAGAGGCGGTTTTGTATCAATTGTAGGAAGCAATGTATTTTCAAGCACAGGCATATAAGCAGAGAAAAAAACACGCTTTAGCTTATATTTTCGATAAAGGCCTTCTGTTAGATTCAAAATTTGAAAATCCGTATCAGGTGTGGCCCCTATAATCATCTGTGTACTCTGTCCTGCAGGAACAAATTGGGGGGCATGTCGATATTTTATAATATCTGTGGAATTTTCTTGTATTCGGTTCTTTATGTATCCCATAGGTGCCAAAATCGAATGTTTGGATTTGTCGGGTGCTAACATCTGCAAACTGCTCTGCGAAGGCAATTCAATATTCACACTCATACGGTCTGCAAGCATACCAAGCTCAGCAATCAATGCACTATCGGTACCAGGAATTGCTTTTGCATGGATATATCCAGAAAAACGGTATTCTTCTCGCAGAATACGCAATGTCTTAACCATTTGTTCGGAAGTATAGTCAGGACTCTTGAGTACACCAGAACTTAAGAATAGACCTTCAATATAATTGCGACGATAAAAATTGATAGTGAGATCTGCTAATTCCCTTGGCGTGAAGGAAGCACGTGGCGTGTCATTTGACTTACGGTTAATACAGTATTGGCAATCATAAGCACAAACATTAGTCATTAATACCTTCAGCAGTGAAATGCAACGCCCGTCGGCTGCAAAACTATGACAGATTCCGCAGGCTGCGGCACTACCAATCCCACCAACAACTGCTTTTTTATTCACTCCACTAGAGGTACATGCCACATCATATTTGGCTGCATCGGTCAAAATTTTCAGTTTATCAAAAACATCCACATCCATCACCACCTTATTGCTTTCATTATACTATAGAACAAATGTTCTTTTCAAGAGTTGTTTGGTGCTAGGTAGTAGAGAAATGATCTCCAACAGACTGTTATAGCATCATAGCATCGAGTAAGCATCCATGCTAAACAAAAAATTAAACATTAGCCTGCCAGACGCAATCATATGTTTGATTGTCACCATCATTTACAATCAAACATATTATGTATAAAAGAAATTTTTATATTTCTTATGTAAATAGGAGGTGCTACTGTAATATGTATAGAAACTGGGGAGAACCCACAATAGAAGACTGGGAAAACAGGTCAGAAGATGAACGAAATTCCCTATTAGGTTTAGGCTTACTCTTAGGATTAGGCTTTGGTTTCGGCTTCGCCTGCTCTCCTCGCCACCATTGCTCACCTCGACGGTTCTGCTGGCCCAGACAAGGTTGCTGGCCACGTTAACGACTTAAATAATAAAGAGCCAGAAATTTCTCGATCATTTGAGATATTTCTGGTTCTTTATTAGTAAGAAGAATCATCTTTACTTTATCATTTTCTTTAGGCTCGCAAATTGAGTCTGCGAAGAATCGGTATAATTTTCACTCCTGTATAAGCTATTATGATACACCAAAATATATCAGGTATGATATATGGAGTAAATCCTACGGCAATGGCTTTCAGAATGGCCATATCTTTATGTAAATAGAGATTTACAATGGCATATAGATAGCCTACTCCTACTAGATAGACAAAGAAAAGTCCCAGTAATACCGCACCAAATATCTTGATAAATGTCAATTTTTCAGCATATATCTCTGTTAATTTTCCAACAGTGTAAGCACATATGCCAAACCCAATCAAATAGCCAAAAGTTGGTTGCAATACATAACTAGGTCCACCACCATTGACAAATACTGGGATACCAATCAGACCAATGCTAATATAAATAGCCTGTGAGTAGAGTCCTTTTCGTGCACCGAGTAATAGCCCCGAATATGCACAAAATACAAACTGCAATGTATAGGGTACAATCGGAGTTGGAATTTTTATAAATCCCCCTACTGCCGTCAGTGCCGCAAAAAAAGCAACAAGAATCATTTCGCGTAATGTAAGTTTCATAACCAAATTTTCCTCCTGTACATGTTTAGTAAAATCACGCTGCTGCATGAGTAAAGCACTAATTCAGTTACCCTTTTGAAAAACAAGGTACCTGTCCCCTTTTGTCCTCTTTTGTCCTGTTAGAGTCATCTTTGCCAAGATTCTTTTTAGTTAACCATATTTAATAATTAAGTTAACTATCAATATAATATAACTCTTAGAAAGAAATGTAAAGTATTAAAAAAGCTTCCGGCAAATCGCCGGAAGCCTCCGAGAACATATCAATAACGGCAATTTCATCACTTAACTTCTTATCTCACGCATAGAAAGTTTCCTTTCTGGATCCCGTATAAATAAAGTAAGGATAAAGCCAATGACGGGCAGTAACACTAGAATATCAAAAACAAAGGTAATTCCCCAATGATCTGCAACCCATCCCAAGCCTAAAACACCCATGGTTCCGAGCCCTACACTAAAGCCAAGAGTAAAACCCGAAGCCATCGCTATATTTTGGGGCATCATCTTTTGCGTCAATAGCAAACTACTGGTCGCAGTAGCGGACAACAAAATACTAGCAAACGCTAAAATGATAAAAACCCATATGCCATTCGCTGACAAAAACCAATACATTAACAACGCAATTGGCAAAATAGAATATAGCATAACCTGTTTACTACCATATTTGTCACTCAAAATTCCGCCAAACATCGTTCCAACTGCCCCTGCCAATAAATATACCGTCAGAAGCGAACTGGCATAGATCTGACTTCCTCCTAAATGAGAAACATAGTATAAGGGTACAAATGTACTAATTCCTGATGTAACAGTAGCGCGAGTCAAAATCATGCCAAGTAACGCTAAGAGGGGCCAGTTAACACATTCTTTAAGCGTTCCCAAGCTCCCTTTGCCTTTAACTTCTGGTTGCTTTATTTTATTCATTTCATAAAATAAAGCAATACCAATCAAAAAACTAGGTAGCGTATAGATAAGGATGCGAGGGCTTTGCCCGTCGAGCAATAGCACGGCTAGCAACATAGATCCCAAGGCTACACCAGCATAGCCTCCTAATGAAAAAAGACTAACCGCTTTCCCCTTTTCTCGTCCGCCAACAAAATTCACTATTTTTGCAGCTTCAGGATGAAAAGCAGAATTGCCCAAACCACTAATGGCGGTGCATACCATAACAAGATAATAATTCGGGACCAATAATGATGCAGCCATAAATATACCAGTAGTCATACACCCCAGCGGCATCAACCAGGGACGGTGTTTTTGATCACTTAGATATCCAAACAACGGTTGACTGATAGAAGATGCTATATTCTGCGTTAATACAACCGCACTGACTTCAGCATATGATAAAGCAAACTTGGCTTTTAAAAACGGCAGTGCTACATAAAGGGCACCGGGCGATAAATCAGCAACCAAATGACCTAGTGCAATGAGCCAAATGGTTTTGGGAACATTTTTAAATAAAGTAAACAACCTCTCACCTCAACACCCGACAACGGATAAATTACAAAATTCAAAACACCGTCAAAATAAGACGGTGCTTTGAATTCATTGTTTTCATTATTACTAACCGTGTTTCACACGATCTCTTAATTCAGCCTTCTTTGCATTGTTCCATTTGGCAGTAGTACCTACCAAATAACCTGTAATCCTGCGAATTCTCTCAAAAGGAACTTGCTCTGTAGTGTAATTTACATCGATATAATCGCCATCTACAGCAACATCTGCTTTCACAATTTTATATCGTTGCTTAGATTGCACCTGTGTAAGATAAGCCGATAATTCTTCGCTTTGAATCGGACCACCGCTAACATTCACTTCTATATTATCAATCACTCTACAACCCATTTTAACACTCTCCTTTTATCATAAAAAAAATACTGATTCATCGCATTTTTTGTAGAAATCAATCATAATATGTAAGTACTAATAAATTATTTTATTAATCTATACAGTCTATATTACTTTATCATATCCTAAAATACAAATAAATACGAGAGATTTTATTGACAAAATCGGTACAACGGCATGCATAGATAGTATGAAGCTGTGTATTCCTTATAGATTATATAAAGATAAAACAGGACACACCGAAAGATGTGACCTGTTTTTTTGAAACCTGTTGGCATTTATTTGTTCAGAACTATCTTTTTTATAATACTCGCTTTGCTCCATAATATCGCTGCACAAAATAACGATCATTCATATCAGCAATCGCAACTATGCCTTTTGAAAAAGACGTATGGATAAATTTATTGTTGCCTATATAAATCCCTACATGAGAGGCACCTGGTTGATAGGTTGTAAAATACACTAAATCTCCTGGTTGCAGAGAAGATGGAGATACCGTTCTTCCCTCTAAGAACTGTATATCAGCCGTACGCGGCAAATTAATTCCTACCTGTCGATACACATACTGTACTAAACCTGAACAGTCAAAGCCTTGCGCTGGTGAGGATCCGCCCCACACGACGGGCTGACCAAGCATTCCACTTGCCACAGCTAAGATTTGAGCAGCTTGGCTAGACTGACTAAACTGACCAGTAGGCAGAGTAGCAGATCGGGCTGCGATCAGTTGTTCATCAGCTACAGGCATGATCGCCCCTCCTACTATCGAATCCAAAGACTGCATGAACTGGCTATAACTAGAGGGCGAAGAAGCCTGGACCACTCCTCCTATGCCATTAAAAAAAGCACTGGCACACAGTATCATTATCCATTTTTTCATAGTCAACTTCTCCTCCTCAGTCATTATCATTTGTGTTGCATTGTTTGTAAGTGTGTTGTCGTTTGCTTCATGATCTCTTGCATGGTATTCACTTTGCTCTCCATGGCTCCAGGATCCATTTTCCCAGAATTAACAGTCTCTTTAATTTCTGTAGCAGATTGACGCAGACGGTCTTTCAGACCATTATCCATCATATGAGGCATTACTTTATCTGTAAGGCCCATTATTTGTCCCGCTGTTTTTTGTGCTTCCATGGTTTGTCCGGATTTCACTTGTTTCATCAAATCTTTCATTTGTTGATCCATGTCTTTCGGCATCTGCATACTGTGAGTATCATGACCTGCTGGGCCTTGAGTTGCTTCTGGCATGCTCTTCATGTCATGGCCTGCTGCGGGCTGAGTGGTTGCTGGTTTTTCGGACGAACCACAGCCTGCCACCAATACGAGTAGCAATGTCAGCGCTAAAATCCCTGATACTACTTTACTTTTTTTCATAGTGTTCCTCCTGTATTTTTTATTTTTTTATTTTAGTGAATCATTTCTTTTATCTGGCGGTCAGCCTGTTGTTTCTTTTCCTGCCGCTCATTCCAAACATAATAAAGGCTAGGGAGAACGATCAGTGTTAAAATAGTGGCCGTTACCAGACCGCCTACCACCACTGTGGCCATTGGACGCTGCACTTCAGCGCCAGCGCCGCTGGTAAAGATAAGGGGAAATAAGCCGAGACTCGCCACCAGAGCAGTCATCATAACGGGGCGCAAACGATCGCTGGCTCCCTCTATAATCGCCTCTTCTAGGGTTTTCGTCTTTCTAAGATGTTTGATATGAGTCACCATGATAACCCCATTCTGGGTTGCAATACCGCATAGAGCAATAAAGCCAACGGCTGCCGCCACGGTAAGGTACATACCAGTGGCATATACAGCAACAATACCACCTACCATGGCAAAGGGGATGTTCATCAAAATAAGCGCAGCATCCTTGACCGAACTAAAGGCCATATATAAAAGGAAGAAAGTAAGTACAATCACCGCTGGCACAACAATGCCCAGTCTAGCTTTCGCTCGTTGCTGGTTTTCGTACTGTCCAGTCCATTTAATGGAGAAACCCGGTGGTAACTGAACTTTTTCCTTAATGACTTTGTTGGCTTCGTCTACGAAACTAACAACATCCCGTCCCCGTGTATTAAGCTGAACGATCACCCGATAGGTGCCGTTTTCGCTACTAATCATCGATGGTCCGTCAACTACTTGAAACTGAGCAACTTCACCGAGTGGAACATAAGCCCCACTTGGCGTAGCTCCACCAGTAGCACTACCACCCATACCGCCTCCCATACTACTGCCGCCAGCAGATTTTACACTACTACTTCCAGCTATGGGAACAAGAATATTTTGCATCGCATTAATATTTTCTCGGTTATCGCGATTATAGCGAAGAAGTACATCGAAACGTTTTTTCCCCTCGATAGTAGTCGTCGCTGTTCGACCGCCTACCGCGAGTTCCAACGCATCCTCGACATCATTGATACTTAGACTGTAACGCGCCACTTTTTCCCGATTAATCTGAACTTCTAGGTAAGGGGCACCAAAGATCCGTTCCGCTAGTAGATCGCTGACTCCGGATACACCTGCAAGCGCTTTTTCAATTTCAAAGGCTTTTTGTTGCAGTACTTTAAGATCATCACCGTAGATCTTAATACCAAGTTCGGTACGAACACCAGTTGTAAGCATCGATAGTCTACCTGCGATAGGCTGTGTAAAAGCTAAGTTTAGACCAGGTAGACCGGCCAATTTGCCCATCGCTTCTTGTTCAATGTCGGCCTTAGTATATCCTTGCCGCCACTGTTCTTTTGGTTTTAACGTAACAATTGTTTCGATCATATTGATAGGCGCTGGGTCCATGGCTGACTCGGCTCGTCCCACCTTACCGACGGACATATCGACTTCAGGAATCTCCATGATCAGGCGATCCATCTTTTTAGCCGCCTCGACTGCCTCTGTTAATGATACGCTAGGGAGCATGGTGGGCATCACTAGAATTGTCCCTTCATCCAAAGATGGCATAAACTCTGTACCGATAAAGGGCAATAGAGAGAATCCAGCAATCATGACAACAACAGCGATTGCAATGACGGTTTTACGGTATTTAACAGCCCCTTTCACGATGGGCTTATATCCTTGATGCATTTTCTTAACAATCCAAGTATCTTCTTCTTTTATTTTACCCCGCAGTAAGATGGTACAAAGTACTGGCACTAGGGTAAATGCCAAAATAAGAGATCCAGTCATTGCAAAGGTTTTTGTCCAGGCCATCGGAGTATAGAGTTTGCCTTCCACTCCAGTCATTGTAAAGACCGGTAAAAAGGTTACGATGATAATGGTAATGGAGAAGAAAATGGGCGCTGCCACTTCTTTTGCCGCTTCCATTGTCACGTCTACAATATTTCGTTGTCCAGCGTTCTTCGCTAAGTGGCTATAAATATTTTCCACCATAACGATCGCCGCATCGGTCATTACACCGATACCAATAGCGATACCGCCTAGTGACATTAAGTTAGCCGATAAATGAATCCCTTTCATCCAAATGAAAGCAATCAAAATACCAATAGGAATGGCAGAAGTGACAATAAGACTAGAACGAAAATTTCCTAGAAAGGCTAATACAATGATCGATACTAGAATAAATTCTTCAATTAAGGCCCGATCAAGAGTCGCAGATGCTCTTTTTACTAAATCAGTTTGATCATAAAAAGGGCTAATTTTCATTCCCTGAGGCAAAGTCCCTTGAATTTCAGTGATTTTTTCTTTAACTTGGTCAATCACGTTTATCGTGTTTGATCCCATCCGCTGGATCACGATACCACCAGCCGCTTCTTGTCCAAACTTAGTCAATACACCGCGGCGAAAATCGGGTCCTAGATTGACTCTGGCTACGTTTTTCACATAGACAGGTACATTACCATTTTGACCAACGACAATGTTTTGAATATCATCTACAGATTGTACTAAGCCAAGACCACGGATGACGTACTCCTGGCCATTTTGCTCGACCACTTTAGCACCAATGTTAGCATTGTTACCACTGATGGCAGCAAAAACTTGACCGATACTGACTCGATAATTTTTCATCAAATCGGGGTCGATATTAACCTGATACTGCAATACATAGCCACCAATGCTAGCTACTTCTGCGATACCTGGCACAGCACTGAGCTGTGGTTTTATGAGAAAATCTTCGATGGTTCTAAGTTCTGCTAGGTTATGGCGATCGCTTTCAATTGTATACATGAATACTTGTCCCATTGGAGTGCTTACTGGTCCTAAAGCAGGCTGCACGCCACGTGGCAATTTCGGAATGGCTTGTTGAACTTTTTCATTTACCACCTGCCGTGCAAAATACGTGTCTACATCATCTTCAAAGATAACAGTAACCATCGAGAACCCAAGTGAAGAGGCAGAGCGTACATTTTTCACCTTGGGCAGACCACGTAAAGCTGTTTCTAGTGGATAGGTTACCTGGTCTTGTACTTCCTGAGGTCCCCGACCCATCCAATCAGCATACACCAGTACTTGATTTTCACTTAAATCAGGGTAAGCATCAATCGGTGTATCACGCACCACAAAGACTCCCCAGATAATGACCAATACAGACATAGCGATCACCAATACTCTATTTTTTAAGGAGATTTCAATTAACTTATTCAGCATCTTCATTTCCCCCTTAATTACTGGTGTGACCACTATGGTCAACAGCCGGAGCAGAACCTGTAGTCGGTGGAGTAACTGTATTATTCGAAGCCGGAGCCGCTGCACTACTGCCAGCTTTAGAACCACCATGACCCGCATGACTGCTGAATTGACCTAACTGGGTCTGTGAATCAATGAGGAAGGTAGCGGCTGTCACAACAGTATCACCTTCTTGCAAACCCGAAAGGACTTGAATATAGCCGTCAGCTTCTTGACCCGTTACAATATCTCGTTTAACAAAGGTTTCTGCATCTTGTGCTACAAAAACTATTTTACGAGTACCAGTATCAAGAAGGCTAGAGACTGGTACAACCAAACTTTCAGGCAGTGGTACGTTAACTGCGACATTCACAAATAAGTTAGGTTTTAGTTTTCCTCCTGGGTTATCCATTTCTACCCGAACTTTCACCGTACGTGTCGTATCATCGAGTACTGGGTTAATAAAACTTACACGCCCAGTAAAATCCTCACCAGGATAGGCACCACTGGTTACATTGACTTCTTGGCCAATCCGAATGCCAGCAATATCTTTTTCATATACATCAGCATACATCCAAACAGTCGAAAGATCCGAGACAGTATATAATTTTTCTCCTGGCATAATATAAGCACCTGGTAGCAATAGCTTTTCCATCACCGTACCACCAAACTGGGCATAAATAGTCATATAGTTATTGGCTTGCCTGGTATGTTCCAAGTGAGCAATGGTTTCATCTGGAATATTCAATAACTGGAGTTTACGCCGCGCTGCCTGCAGTAGACGATTATTAATTTGCACCACATCTTTACCAGCACCCTTGAGCTTTTGTACACTATCGAGCGCCAAAATATATTCCTCTTGAGCGGCAATATAGGTCGGACTATATACAGAGGCAATGGCTTGTCCGGGCGAAATATACTGACCCTCAGATGTCACATAGAGCTCCTCCACTCGTCCTTCTACCCGGGATGTGATATACGCTCGACTGCTGTCATTCTGTGCTACTTTTCCCGTAGTCTTAATTTCCTTGATCAATGCTTTTGGCAAAATTTGGGCGGTTTGTACCCCAGCAAGTTTCTGGGCTTTAGCGTCGAGTTTCACCATTTCACCAGTATCGGCATTCCCCATGCCTGCCATTTTCGAATGATCAACTGCAGCTACAGGTTGTTGTTTATGAATGTAAGTATAATATCCTACCGAAGTAGCTACTAAAATGCTCGTAGTCACGCCAATCATTATCTTCTTCTTCGTGTCTATTTTTTTCAGCATACTGTCCTCTCCATCTCTTCCTGATTTTAGATCTTACAGTAGCGACACACTCGTAAATAGTGGTTTGCCGACAGCCTT
>Ga0209639_1001592_pt1 | contig 21401 bp, 23 predicted proteins | sample EPASupsiteHSE605_FD_187268 | JGI IMG/M metagenome (GOLD analysis project Ga0209639, IMG submission 187268) | Bioremediated contaminated groundwater from EPA Superfund site, New Mexico - Sample HSE6-05 (SPAdes) (version 2) | ecosystem: Environmental > Aquatic > Deep subsurface > Groundwater >...
CCTCAGATATAACCTTTTCAGACGGATCGATTTGTTGTAGCATTAACTTGTGCATCCTTTCCGTTTGGAGTGTTTTGTTTGGTCACTTAACATTTTACCAAACGCGGATGCACTTTTTGCGTCAAGAGTACTATTTAATTTGATTAAGACTTATATTTCACGGGGTTTTGCTGAGGTTTTCTAGGTGCGAAACTTGAGTTTATAAATAATGGTTCTGGTATAGGCACTTAACTCGCCCAAAGACCTTCGAATTTTAAACGTCTTTTGTTCCCAATTTACATCAATCCATTTTAATGCTAATATCTCACCCCTTCTTAGTCCTGTGCCTAAGTCATAGTCGCTGTTGCAATTACTGAAGATTCTTACTTTTATCTTTGCTGTTCAACATAACAGTTATATTTTAAGGTTATACAGTATAGACATAACTATTAATAGTATTTTTCATGAAGAGGTTATTGCATGAAAAGATTGAGAAATCCAAGAATAGTTGTGCTTATAATACTAATCCTAGTTTTCCTGGGTGCTGAAATAAATAATGCCTTTTCTCGGTCCATCAAAGACATCATTAAAGATGGCGAGCCTATAAACATACTTTTACTAGGTATAGATGCCAGACCAGGAGAAGTCAGGGCCCGCAGCGATACTATTATACTGACAAGCATTGATAACGAAATTAAAAAAGCGGTTTTATTATGGATACCACGCGATACAAGAATATTTACGGCGAACAAAAGCAAGAAGATTAATATGGTAAATCAAATCCAGGGGCCCGAAGCAAGCTGTAAAACAGTCGGAAAACTATTAGGAACTAATGTTGATCATTATATACTTACTAATTTCTCTGGTTTTGAACGAATAATAGATATTTTGGGCGGAGTTTATATGGACGTTGATATTAATTTAACCAGTTATTCATCGGGAGTCACCTTAAAGAAAGGATATACACGTTTAAGTGGTAAAGAAGCACTTAAATATGTACGTTATAGAGGAATACAGGATGGAGATATCGGAAGAACCCAACGCCAGCAGAAGCTATTAAAAGCATTAATAAAACAGCTGTTGCAGTTAGATACTATACCTAAGCTTCCTGTTTTAATATCTGCTGTTCAGGAGAATGTGGAAACCAACATTACTTTTAGTGATATGGTCTATTTGGCTAATGTAATTTTTAAAATAGACGACAATAATATTGTAACTCAGACATTACCAGGATACGCCTTTATCGATACCTATTCCGGAGCAAGTTACTGGGAAGTTGACCGTGAATTGTGCCTGAGCGTACTTGATTCCCTCTTTAATGGACACAAGTATGACATAAAATTAGATCCCTAATCATTACCTAACCCACCAGTGATTCTATTACCTTTCATTTTTTGTCATGAATTATCTCTGTTATAATAAACATAACTGTTGTGAATGGAGAGATAATGCTATGAGTATGTCTTCCTGGGCCGGTCTGAATCGTTTCTTTAAAGTTGTTAATTTATTTATAGTTATTTTTTGGGCCTTTTACTCTCTTAAGTATAAGAAGTTGTGGCATAAAAAGTCCTGGTTAGAGTTTAAACGCCATGAGCTTTATAAGTCTGAGGCTCATCGTTTTCGTACTACTGCTATTAACCTGGGCGGACTCCTCATTAAACTTGGTCAATTCTTTAGTACCCGGGTTGATATTTTTCCCACAGCCACGATTAATGAACTCGCCGGTTTGCAGGATGAAGTTCAGCCAGTATCTTTTAATGAAATTCGGCAGGCAGCTGAGCGTGAATTCAATTGTCCTTTATCGGAAATATATGCTGATATTGATGAGATGCCACTCGCATCAGCCTCATTAGGACAAGTTCATCGAGGCACGTTAACCGGAGGGCAAATCGTTGCTATAAAAATATTACGCCCTGGAATAGAGGATTTAGTACGCATAGACCTTAGTGCAGTTCGAAAAGTAATCGATCTGCTAAAACTATTTACCGACTGGGAACGATTGGTCGATTTCGATGCCATTTATCAGGAATTCTCTGAAACATTATTGGCAGAACTTGATTATATTCAGGAGGGCCACAATGCAGAAACAATTGCTAATAATATCAGTGAAGATCCTGACATTTTAATTCCAAAAATCTATTGGGATTATACCACCAGTCGAGTTTTAACTATGGAATATATGGAAGGCATAAAAATATCCGATTATGAGAGTCTCGAACAAGCGGGTATAAATCGGGGTGTAATCGCTCGTAAGCTAGTTCAAACTTACGTTAGACAAGTTTTGGTAGATGGGTTTTTCCACGCTGATCCCCACCCCGGGAATCTTTTTGTCAATAGGGATGGACGTTTAATCTTAGTGGACTTTGGTATGGTAGGTTCTATCTCCCCTGGTTTACGGGATCTTCTGGTAGAGATGTCGATAACCCTGGTTAAGCGTGATTATTATCAGGTTGTAAACTATTTAAAAAAGATCGGGTTTCTTCGTTATGATGCTGACAATGAATTAGTAGCCCGAGCAATAGGGGTACTTATAGAAGAAACTCTGGGAGTGGGGCAGGATCTTTCTTCTGCCGATCTAAGCAACCTACTAAATGATCTTGAGCAGCTTTTATATGAACAGCCTTTTCAAATACCCGCCCAGTTCACCTTTTTAGGCCGGGCTCTCGGAACTCTTTATGGGCTTTGTATTGGTTTAGATCCTAATATTAGTTTTCTAGATGAATCCAAACCTTTTTTAGAAGAAATCGCCGGTGGTGAAAATGGTCTGTGGGATGTTATTAAAGAAAAAGCTTCTCTTCTGGGAAGTTCGCTGGTAGAAATCCCTCCACTTGCAGAAAGAGTATTACGGCGGATGGAACGTGGAGAATTAAACATTAGGATTCCCCTATCAGGATTAAATGAAGCAATCAATGCCAACACTAGAGCGGTCAATTCTTTGTCATGGGCATTAGGTTTTGGATTCACCCTGTTTACTGCCGCCTACCTACTTGTGAATCACCTTACCATTGAAGCCAGATACGCCTTATATGGATCTGGCTTATTCCTGCTTATCATGTTAAGACAAAAACGTAATAGTGGACGTAAACGAAGAAAAGCACCTCACCCTCCTATGGTCATACGACGTGGAAGAGATTCTTAACCATTTCCCAATTAAATCTCAAAAAAAATCAGCCGTCCAACATTTAAGGACGGCTGTGCTCATATATAAGAGTATGAAGGTGTGAATCTACACCTCACTTCAGAACAACTACGTTATTAACATATATATATTATGAGCAAAAAAGAGGGAAAAGTCTTAGGTTAACAATTGGGTTCACAATGAGGTTAAGAAGCTTATTAATTATGATAGGCACTTAATAAGAACTTCTGAAGCTGCAAAACAGCTGCTGTTACCCCTTTCAACCCAATTGATTTACCTGATAACAACTTATGAAGCGGAGGGAGGAAAGGTTACAAAATGAACGAGATTCACTATAAAATTGGAGAGGTAGCTGAGATGCTGGGTATTGAACAGCATACGTTACGATATTTGGAACATACATTGAGATTGAAAATAAAGCGGGATGAACGAAGTGATCGGCTTTATACTGAAGCTGACCTAGACACACTTCGCTTAATAATGAAGTTAAAAAATGAAAAGGGTCTAAATACTACGGCCATTAGAATGGCTCTAGGAAATATTGAAGAGTCCCATGAGACTGCTGTGGACCACCAGCAAGCTGGAATTAATATAAATATTATTGAGTTAGCTGAATCTATCCGTAGAATTGTTGAACAGAATGATGAGGTCCTTAACCAAAATAAAATATTAAATCAAAAAATTGATGATTTGGAAAATAAAATAAAGAAAAGAGATGAGAAAAGGGAGGAAAGAATTGATGAACTAATCAAGATCTGGCGCAAAGAGCAGGAAGATAAAAACAAATCCTGGCTCTCAAAATTAACTGGCAAGTAAATCGCGCAAATATTTTTGCACAAAATTGCTGCAAAATATGCTATTATTTGGCTATGTGTTCAACCGCTAAGGACTCCCTGTAGTATAGCTTAGTACAGTATTTAAATATGGGAGCAGCATTAAACTAAGTATTATTTAAAACTCAGGTGTAGAATAGGAGGATGGATTTAAGTGGATGTACTACTTACGCTAGTACCAATTGTTGCTGTGCTGTTTTTTTTGATTTGGGTCAAGTTGCCGGCAGATGTTAGCGGTGTTATCGGATGGACTTTAGCTGTAATTGTCAGCTACTTCTTCTTTCATACTTCATTAGAGGTAGGCCTAACAACCAGCCTGGCTGGAATAGTAGCCTCATTTCCGGTTTCGCTCATGGTTGCGACTTCTATTTTCCAGATTACCTTTCTGGAAAGTACTGGAGCTTTAAAAAGAATTGTAGTATTTGTTAAAACAATAGCCAAAAATGATCACACGGTACAAATTATGATTATCAATATGGGTATTGGTACCTTATTAGTCTCTGTGGGTGCTACCCCAGTATCAATTCTTCCACCTATTATGGTTGCATTGGGTTATTCAACCTTTGTGGCTGTAGCTCTTCCTGCACTCGGCTTCGATTCTCTCTGTACTTATGCTTTATTAGGAGCTCCTCTGGTTGTTTTTTCTGATATGACCGGTACATCTCTTACAGATTCAGCTCTGGTATTTTCCCAATTCATGCCGATTATATCTACTATGATAGGTTTCGGCATGCTCTACATAGTAGGCGGATGGGCTAAAATAAAGGAAGGATTTATCCCCTGCCTATTAGCTGGAGTTAGCATGGGACTTACCGCAATGGCTGTTGCCCATGGGGGGAAAGGTATAGTATTAACTGGAGTTATGGGTGGTGCTGCCACCATAATAGTAATGTTAATTTACATGAAGCTGTTAGGCAAAAGAATCATTGACCGTTCCTGTATAACTGAACAAGATATAGAAATAGAACGTTCCATGTCTTTGATGAAGGCTCTGGGTCCATGGTTAATTTTGATTTCTTGTTGTCTATTCATTAACTTTTACCCTCCGCTTTATAACTATTTGTCTAAAGATTTGGCTATGCCTATGGCAATTATTCCCGGTGCCAAGCCTATCATGACCAGGATGCTGTGGAACGCATATACCTGGGTTATCATCAGTACCCTATTGGCTGTCCCCTTCATTAAACCTAATAAAGAACAATGGAAGGATATATTTACGAAATGGTTTCGCAGAGCTCCCCGCCCCGCCTTTTCTGCTGCAATATTTTTTGCAATCGCTTACGTCATGATGTACTCTGGCTTTGTTCCTAACCCTGGCAAATGGCAATTAGTAAATACCGAGTTCAACATGATTTCAATTTTGGCAACCAGTTCTGCAGATTTCTTTAAAGGCTTATACCCAGTTGCTGCCACCTATTTAGGCCTGCTGGGTGGTTTTGTAAGCGGCAGCGAAGCTTCTACCATAGCCTTATTCACTAAATACAACCTCATGACTTCAAAACTGCTGCATATCAACCCGTTGGTAGTAACCGCCGGAACCGCGATTGCCGGAGGTTTAGCCAGTGTAATCTCGCCCGCTAAACTACAGAATGCAGCAGCTACTATTGATGCTATGGGTATAGAATCACAGGTCATAAAAGTAGCAGTGATAATATCTGTTATATTTACGGGTGTAGCCGCTATTCTTACCTTTATTTGGGCATAACTGGGTATAATCAGAAATATATAAACGGTCTGGGGAATGGTTAGTCACCTACCTCAGACCGTCTTATTTTGTTCACACAATATCTTTATAATTACTACCTTAACAAGAGCAATTCCCTCCTTATATGAATACTATTTGCAACCTTATTATGCAGATGCCTTCTCTGTAATAATTGAAATGGATATTTTGGTTACAATATCTCTAAAGTCCTTCATAATCTTGAAGGATGAATATGTTCAGAGCAATAAAGGAGAATGCACCTTGATAAATCATTATGATCGAATCTTTTTCGAACCCGATGCGATGGAATATCCGCTTGGGAAGCGTATGTATAACCAATTCAAAAAAGAGGGTGTCAATATTGAATTGCTTCAATCTCATAATCGTGTCACTGGCATTCCTGGCAAAACCTCACGCGAGTCCTTTTTTTACGGAAAAAATACTCTTGTCGTCGGTGTGCGCCGCACTCTCAATTTTGCTTCCTGCAAACCATCCGCTCACTTTCAGCTTCCCCTGGTTACGGGTTGCACAGGTATATGTGAATACTGCTACTTAAACACGCAGTTAGGCAAAAAGCCATATACCCGCATTTATATCAATGTTGAGGAAATCCTTGCACAGGCTCATGAATTGATCGAACAGCGTAAGCCTGAAGTAACTTTGTTTGAAGCCGCTGCCACTTCTGATCCCCTGCCCGTAGAAGTATACTCCGGATCATTGGAAACGGCTATTCGTTTTTTTGCCGAGGAGGAATATGGAAGACTTCGTTTTGTAACGAAGTTTACCAATGTAGATAGCCTATTAACCATCGACCATAGAGCGCATACCCGCATTCGCTTCAGCATTAATACACAATCAGTCATACAGGCATATGAACATCGTACGCCCTCTTTAGCTGATCGGCTGGGCGCTTTATCAAAAGTACTTAAATATGGTTATCCAAGCGGGGTGATTATTGCGCCTGTGATAATGACTGGGGAGTGGCAGCGGGACTATGAAAAGCTGCTGCAGGAGCTGCGTTTAAACATTCCTGAAAGCCAGGAGGAGCAGTTCGAATTCGAGGTGATTTCTCATCGCTTTACAACCCGTGCGAAAAACAACATCCTGGATGTGTTTCCAAGCACGGCGCTTCCGATGGATGAAAACCAAGACCGAAAATTCAAGTATGGCCAATTTGGATATGGCAAATACGTATATTCTCCAGAGAAGTTAGAAGAAATGAAGGCTTACTTCAAATACAATATTATGAACTTGTTCCCCGCTGCAAAAATAAATTATATTATTTAGACAACTAAAAAGCACTTAATTCATCTTTAGGTCACCCATGTACCACCGCAATATTAATCGCCGACTGCTAACCTAAACTTCAAATCCTGCTATTCCAATGGCTCCAGGACCACTATGCGTTGATATTACGCAGCCCGTTTGAATCCATATTATTTTTCTGAAACCTCTTCCTTTTGCAATATTCTCCATATGCTGCTTTATTCGTTCTTCAAGCCCAAAAGAATATAGAAGATAAAGTTGTTCTTTATCCAGATTGTATCTCTCAAGATATTCATTTAGATATTTCTCAGCAATACGAATCATTGCACCGCGAAACTTTTTGGTTGCAACCAATTTTCCGTTCACAATTTCAATTAGTGGTTTCAGTTGAAGAATATACGCACCCAAATAAGCTGCATTGGACAAACGTCCTCCAGCTCTAAGATATTCAAGATTTCCAGGAATAAATGAAACTCTTGCCCTGGCCGCAAAAGACGCTATTCTATCAATTAAATCATCTGGTTGAATATCCGGGAGTTTTTCGATCAACTCAACTGTTTTAAGAATGATCATCGCTTCACCGCCTGAAACATTTAAAGAATCAACATGGTAAATATTTTCAATTCGATCAGAAGCTATGCGTGCATTCTGATAGGTACAAGATGCTTTAGATGAATAACTGATGTGAATAATTATACAGTCAGGATTTTCTTCAATTATTTTTTTAAATGAACACTGATATTCATTTGGACTTATGGCTGATGTTGTTGGTATTTTTTTAGTACTCTCATAATAGTCATACACCTTTGTTACCGATATGGAACCGTCCTGATAATCTTTATCATCCATAATTACATGCATGGGAAGCACATGAATCTTATGCAATTTTGCTAAATCTATCGGCAAGTCCGCCCCACTCTCAGTTAATATAATGAATTTTCTTCTTTCCAACGCAAGTCCCCCTCTTCAAGCCCTTACATAAATATTCGCCACATCTTCCCCCACCCCTGCTAAAAGCCCATTCGATACCATAAATGCAATTTGGGCACGGAATGGGCAGCAATGGTCATCATATAGCCATTATATTGCGTAAAAGTACGACCTCCTAACAAACAAAAGCCCCTTGAACCGAAGTCCGAGAGGCTAAAAATCAACTTATGCCAATGTTCGAACGGACTTTTCCCGGTTCCATTGGCGTGTCTTTGCCGCAGTAATAAATGCGTCTGTGTTGTTGGCATCTACGACGCCTGCATCTTGTCCGACATTTGCTGTTTTCAAAAGCGCTTGGCCGCCTTGGTCGACGGCGATTGCCTTGAGATGACCGAAAGCATCGCGTACAAAATCGATCGCGGCGCTTTCCATCGACAGTGTCTTTGCGCCTTCGTTGGAGAGGATGACTGCGACTGCATCGAATAACACAGAAGGGGTACCAGCCAATTGTCCATCAGCAACCAGTATCGATCCATCAGCAAGCTTCGCGCCCCCCACTTTAGGGGCAACGATCTTTACGGTAGCACCCGCATCCGTCGCGGCCTTTTTAATCTTCTCGATAACCACCTTATCCGAACCATCCGTAATCAGGATGCCAATCGCGCGCCCCATTAGCGTGTCTTTCATCTTGCCGATGATTTGCAATGCAGGCGAAGGTGCCATCGCCTGCACGGGCGCTGCGGCCACCGGCGCATCGGGTATTTTGTTGAACGCAAGGCCCGCGGCGACCCGTTTGGCAAGGTCTTCGTCGATATGTCGCAGGTGACCGACTATCGCTTCACGCACGTGCACATGTTCGACCTTGGAAAGCTCAAAAACTAAAGCCGAGGCGATATGTGCCTGTTCATACGCGGTTTGGCTGATATAGAACTGCCGCGCCTGGCTGTAGTGGTCAGCAAAGCTCTCGGCACGAATGCGTCCTTTATCGCCGGTTTCAGTTACCGCGGCGCTATTAAAGCCGTTGGCCGGCGTTTCGCGTGGCGAGTTTGCAGACAACGAGTTGGGTTCATACGCAACTCGGCCCGCCGGTTGCTCCATCTGCATGTGTCCGTCACGTTGTTGGTTGGAGAACGGGCACTTAGGCGCGTTGATCGGAATCTGGTGAAAATTGGGCGAACCCAGGCGCAAAAGCTGCGTATCTTGATAGGAAAATAAACGGCCTTGCAACAGTGGATCATTGGAGAAATCGATGCCTGGCACGACATTAGAAGCACAGTAAGCAACCTGTTCAGTTTCAGCGAAGAAATTGTTCGGCCAGCGATCCAGCACCATGCGGCCAATCACTTTCAAGGGTACCAGTTCTTCAGGAATCAGCTTGGTCGCGTCCAGATGATCGAACGGGAATTTGTCCGCTTCCTCCTGCGTGAAAAGCTGAACCGCGAATTCCCACTCAGGATACTTACCCGCCGCTATGGCGTCGAACATATCGCGGCGGTGAAAGTCTGGGTCAGCGCCGGCAATCTTGATTGTTTCATCCCAAATGGTGGACTGCAAGCCGAGCTTGGGACGCCAGTGGAACTTTACGAATGTTGATTCGCCGGCATGGTTAATCAGCCGAAAGCTATGCACACCAAAGCCTTCTATCATCCGCAGCGAACGCGGTATGGTGCGATCAGACATGATCCACATCACCATGTGCATGGATTCAGGCATAAGCGAAATGAAATCCCAGAATGTGTCGTGAGCACTTGCCGCTTGGGGAAAGCCGCGGTCGGGTTCCATTTTCACGGCATGAATGACGTCAGGGAATTTGATGGCATCCTGGATGAAGAAAACCGGGATGTTGTTGCCGACCAGATCCCAGTTGCCTTCCTTAGTATAAAACTTGACGGCAAATCCTCGTACGTCACGAGGGGTATCTACCGAACCCGCGCCGCCTGCGACGGTTGACATACGAGTAAACACGGGTGTCTTCTCACCTACCTCGGTGAGTATCCTGGCGGTGGTGTATTGTTGCAAGGATTCGGTCAGTTCGAAGAATCCATGCACGCCCGTCCCTCGCGCGTGAACGATACGCTCTGGAATACGCTCGTGATCGAAATGCGTGATTTTTTCGCGAAGGATGAAATCTTCCAGAAGCGAAGGGCCTCGCTGATTGGCTCGGAGCGAGTTTTGATTATCGGAAATCGTGACGCCCTGGTTCGTGGTTAGCGCTGGGTGCTCTCCACCAGCGATCTGATGTATCTCGGCGTTTCCAGAATTACTCATCGTATTTTTTTTAATCATGATCGATCCTCCTTAGTTTGCAACGCCAGCCTGCTGGCTATCAAGTCGAGCGTTTCGATGAACTCCGAGAGATCGTCGGCGTAGGTGTCCATCAACAACGCCATTCTACACCCTATAAGTGTTCCCGGAAAAATAAAAAAGTATTTAAGGTTCGGATATTATACTGTAACAGCAGGACGCCCCCCTTAAAAAACAATTCCCTCAATTAGTCTGAGGAAACATATAACACATTTATTAAATTCTTTATATCTTTTATTGGAGGCTTCCTGCCACTGATTTACTTGTTAAAGATAGAGAAATACTAGCAGTAAATAGCCTAAAATGGAAAACTCGAGTAGGAAAGCATAGGGGAAATATGTTAGGAATTGAGTTTATTAATCATAGAATAATTGAAGCAGTGGAAAAGGCTAATCGGGAATTTCACCATGCCAACCTTGAAATATATAACCTATGGGTTAGTGATATGGTTTTCGAATGGCATTGGTGGGTGAATCTTGGATTATCCATTCTACCTTGGCTTTTATGGATTAGATTTAGAAAAAAAGATAGTACCCATCGACTTCTTTATGCAGGATTTGTGCCTATTTTACGAATTTTTAACAAAAGGTTACCCTTTATGGAGATTAGACCATCCCCTCTTAAAAAATACTTATACTGTAATAGTAGTTAGCTTCATAATATTTCCTGCAACATTAATGCTTTATCTTCCTTACCAAGATAAAAAGATTTATAAAAGGATGGGCTTTTATTTACTTTGGGTATTAATTTATTCAATAATTGAGTTTTCTCAATATAAACTTGGTAATGTGCTCTTATTTGACTTTGGGTTATTTCTTGCGGTAAGGCTTCATTATAAATATCCATTAATAACTGATGTTATATCAGTATTTACTGTTCCTATAGTATTAGCACTATTTTCTTTTCCTTTCAAAAGTGTAAGTTAAACTGTTAACCTTGTAGTAAAATAGATGGGTTACTAGGCACTAGATTAAATCGGAATCATTTAAGCAGAAAATATAAAAAACCCCTGAATATCAAGGGTTCTATTTTCTATGGTGCGGTAGAGAGGACTTGAACCTCCACGAAGTTGCCCCCACTAGAACCTGAATCTAGCGCGTCTGCCGATTCCGCCACTACCGCATATTAGGCTGAACTTTCTCTCAGCAAAGAAAATTATATTACAGACGGCTAACCTTGTCAACCAGCAAAGTCAGCATTTCAGGAACATTGTACTATTTCAACATATGCATCAATTTGCCGCTATCCTTAAGCATTTATTCAAAGTATAATGAAAGTTGGTATCCTCACCTATAATTATGGGAGGTAAAATTAAATGAGAGCTGCAGAGAAAAAGGAAACCGTGCTGGTAGTATTAATTTTTATATCAGCTATATTACTTTGCTTATGGTATTCCAGCCGGCACACGGATATTATCAGAATAAACCCCGATCAGCAAACCATACTTGCTGATAATGATTTTATAATAAGCAGTCCTACAGGCAGTTTAATTGTTGGAAAGTCTACCCGGGATGAAGTGAAAAAAATATATCCTGAAGGTAAAGATCTAGGAAAAAGTGGAGTATATCGCCCTAGTAATCAAGATCTTCTTCTGTCTTTCAGTCGCAAAGAGAATATCCTCATTAAAATGGATATTGGCAATTGTGATTTATCTACGTCACGTGGAATAAAAGTAAATGACTCCTTTGATAAAGTCGTTGAGAAATACGGTCCTAATTATACGCGAGCTTACGATAAGGACAAGCCTCAAATTTTTGATGCCTTTTACGGTTCTGACAAATATATTTTGTTCAAGGTAGATAACAATGTGGTAACGAAGATCATTATCGGTTCACCCATAATTTAGAAAGTTGATTTAGTTAGCGTAAAAGGCAGCTGGTTATTATAAACCAGCTGCCTTTTTCATCATCCGATTGCTTTATTTAATTTCACTTAGCAGGTTGACCATTTCTATAGCTGTAATTGCTGCATCTGAGCCCTTGTTACCAGCCTTAGTACCTGCCCTTTCTATTGCCTGTTCAATTGTATCTGACGTAATAACGCCATAGATTACGGGAACTCCTGAGTTTAAGCCAACTTGAGCGATTCCTTTAGTAACCTCTGCAGAAACATATTCAAAATGAGGCGTAGCTCCCCTAATTACTGCCCCCAGACATATAACTGCATCATACTTCTTCTCTACCATCTTCTGTGCCACCAGAGGCATCTCAAATGCACCTGGAACCCAGGCGATATCAATGTTTTCACGATCTACTCCGTGCCTGGTTAATGTATCCAAGCATCCAGAGAGTAACTTATTAGTGATAAACTCATTGAATCTTGCTACTACAACCCCAAATCGTTGGTTGTCTCCTATAAGCTTACCTTCAAATACCTTTGCCACGTTAAAAAATACCTCCCATTATGCGCTAAAACGCAAATTTTTATTTTGAATCTTGAGAAATTGATTCCATTTACTGCAGACCAGCCAGTAGATGACCCATTTTGTCTTTCTTAGTTTGTAGATAGCGACGATTTTCAACCTTAGCTGGCATTTCTATGGGAACTCTTTCGATAACTTCCATGCCATAACCTTCTAATCCTTTTATCTTTTTAGGATTATTAGTCATCATCCGCATTTTCCTAACCCCCAGATCAGCTAATATCTGGGCTCCAATACCATAGTCCCGAAGATCTTCCGGAAATCCCAGATCAAGGTTGGCCTGAACCGTATCCCTGCCTTTATCCTGAAGCTTATACGCCTTTATCTTATTTACAAGTCCTATGCCTCGACCTTCCTGGCGCATATAAAGGAATACCCCTTTACCCGCATTCTCAATCATGGATAATGCGGTTTGCAGCTGCTCTCCACAGTCGCACCGGTTAGACCCAAATACATCACCAGTAAGACATTCAGAGTGAACCCTTACCAGAATAGGTTCACTTTCTTCCCACTCACCTTTAACCAAGGCCAGATGTTCTTTGCCATCTAGAAGGGATTCATAAGCTATTGCAGTAAAATCCCCATATTGGGTTGGAAGTTTGGTGTCTTCCACCCTTAAAACTAATTTTTCTTTGCGGCGGCGGTACTCTATTAAATCAGCTATGGTAACAATTTTTATATTGTTTTCCTTGGCAAACTCAAGTAACTCAGGGACCCTGGCCATAGTACCATCATTACTCATAATCTCACAAATAACAGTTGCCGGATACAGTCCGGCTAACTTGGCCAGATCTACAGAACCTTCAGTGTGGCCTGTCCTTCGCAATACTCCCCCTTCCCTATAACGCAGGGGGAATATGTGTCCTGGTTTTCTAAAATCACCAGGTTTGCTGTCAGGAGATATTAAGGCCTTTATGGTGGCAGCTCTTTCATGTGCAGATATCCCGGTGGTGGTTGTAGTATGGTCCACTGAAACCGTGAAAGCTGTTTGATGGTTATCAGTATTTTCTAATACCATAGGCTGAATTTCCAATTCATCGAGACGTTCACCGATCATAGGCATACAGATTAATCCTTTGGCATGAGTGGCCATAAAGTTAATGATATCCGGGGTACTTTTCTCAGCAGCTACGATTATGTCTCCTTCGTTCTCTCGGTCTTCATCATCGACCATAATTAACATTTTTCCTTCTTTAATGTCGTTAATTGCTTCTTCTATGGTGTTAAACATTGCAAAATACCTCCTTTTTATAAAAAGCCGTGCTCGGCTAAAAACTCTGAACTTAACCCTGATTTATACTGTGTTCCGTTCCTTCTTAGCAGCTTTTCTACGTACCTGCCTATAATATCTGTTTCCAAGTTTACGGTATCTCCGGTTTTTTTAAATCCTAAAGTGGTCATTTTGGCTGTATGGGGTATGATTGAAACCGTAAAACTATCCGGGAATACCGCCACAACTGTTAGACTAATTCCATCAATTGCTACTGACCCTTTGGCTACCAGATAATCTAGTATCTCCTGAGGAGCATTGATTCTCAAAACTTTTGCAATATCAACTGTTTGCTGTTCAATTATCTTCCCAACTGCATCAACATGGCCTTGTACCAGGTGGCCCCCCATCCTGTCGCCTAGTCGTGCAGCTCTTTCCAGGTTAACCCGTTGCCCGCTGCCCAGATCATTAAGATTAGTTTTAGCTAAGGTTTCAGCCATCATATCGGCCGCAAACTGTCCCCGGTCAAAGCTTGTCACCGTAAGACAAACTCCGTTAATTGCGATGCTGTCACCTAGCTTAACGTCCTCTAATACTTTACTGGCTTGAATACTAATCTGACAGGAATTACTCCCTCTGTTTAGTCTGCTTACAATTCCCAACTCTTCTATAATCCCGGTAAACACTAATAACACCACTCCTTGAAATACCCTGTAATTAATATATCTTCTGCAAACCTTTGCATTTCCATCGATGTTAGTTCTACGGCTTGTTTCATAAATTCAATCCCCTGCCCGCCAATAGGTGAAGGGGCATGGCGGCCACCGATAATTTTGGGGGCAATAAACCAGTATACTTTATCAACCAGGCGGTGTTCGATGAAGTAAGAATTGATCTCTCCCCCACTCTCCACCAGTAGGCTGCACAGTCCCTTTTCACCCAGTATTTTCAAAACTTCTTCGAGTGGTATGAAGTCGGTTTCACTATGTACATTGATAATTTCTATATTTAGATCTTCCAGTTTTGTCCTTCTTTGCATATCTGCTTTGGTGGTACAAAAGACTATCGTTCGCTGTTTATTGGCACTTCTGGCTATATTGCTGTCAATTGGTAAATCCAGATTACTATCGATTATTATACGTACAGGATCTCTGGTATCGTTAATATCCAATCGAGTATTAAGCTGCGGATCATCTTTTAATACAGTGCCTATCCCCACAAGAATTGCATCATAAGTATTTCTCAATTGGTGTACGTGATGACGGGCAGTCTCACCGGTTATCCATTTTGAATCACCACTATAAGAGGCTATTTTCCCATCGAGACTCATAGCTGTTTTTAGACTTACAAAAGGGATTCCGGTCTGTATATATTTGATAAATGCTTCATTAAGATGACAGGCCTCTTTCTGCAGAACTCCAATTTCCACCTCAATACCTGCTTCTTTAAGTTTTCTAATACCGTTCCCTGCAACCAGAGGGTTGGGATCAGCAGCTGAGATGACAACTCGTTTAATCCCAGCCTTAATAACTGCATCTGCACATGGGGGTGTTTTTCCGAAATGGCTACAAGGCTCAAGAGTTACATAAAGTGTAGCCCCGGCAGCCTCTTCACCGGCTGCATTTAGGGCGTGAACCTCAGCATGGGGAGTACCCGCTTTCTTATGATAACCTTCACCAATCACCTGCCCGTTTTTGACAATTACTGCACCAACCACTGGATTGGGACTGGTTCTTCCCAAAGCAACCGCGGCTAACTCTATGGCCCTTTGCATATATGATTCATCTATATTAATAGTAATAATAAATCACCCTTCAAGCTTAACTTCCAATAAAATCTTCAATAAAAAAAACCCCGGCATAAAGTCGGGGTAATAGGCATAAGCGAGCACAAACCAAAGTATGCTGTCAATTGTGACGCATACCCATCGGCCCTTCTTCTCCTATCCAGACTATACTGTCGGCCTCGGAATTTCACCGAATCCTGCCCTAAGGCTCGCGGGCTTTACCGCCGATAGGGAATTTCACCCATCCCCGAAGAAAGGAACTTGTTTATGAAATTTAAATAATATTAGCATTTACTGACGAAACGGTCAATACCCCGTCGTTAGTTGTTTTCTCCTTTTAGAGTCTCATCGATAAGCTGTTTTATCTCAGTGGTCATTACACCACCTGCAAATTTAGGTTGACCATTGATAAGTGTAACCGGATAAGGATAACCCATTTGTAAAACCTGATTCATAATAGGATAGTTATCAAGCCCTACTTTGTCGACATCCACATATTTGACTTCCACTTTATCTCCGTAAACCTTTTTTAATTCGTCAGTCATCTGTGAAGTTAAATCTGCAAAATCCATAGTTGTACCACAACTACCTGCTGATGAGCAGTCACTTGAGCAGCTTCATCCTCCGGTGGACACCTGTGTGCCCTGGAGGACTTCAACCAAAATACTCTTATTTTCTTCCGGCATGAAGATTCTCCTCTCTTTATAATTTAGAAATAGTTACTAACTTTATCCACCATGCATGATAACAGTAATATTGGTAAATTACAACCGTCAAATCACTGATATCATAGAATTTATATTTATTCTTTGCAGTATTACAAAAAAAGATTCATGGATGTGGTAATCCTGCTATTACTATAGTTTTTGGGGTTCAGAATAATCGACCCCAAAAGTATCTACAGTTACTTTTTTCATGCGTTGATCTTCTCGAGGTCTATCGCTTCTATCTCTGGGTACATTTACTATGTTATCCAATGTTTCAATTCCAGTAGTTACCTTGCCAAAAGCAGCATATTGACCATCTAAGTGAGGAGCGTCCGCTGTCATAATAAAGAATTGCGATCCAGCGGAATCAGGCATCATGCTTCTAGCCATTGATAATACCCCGCGGCCATGTTTCAAAGCATTTGAAACACCATTTTGCGAAAATTCACCTTTAATACCATACCCTGGTCCGCCCATTCCAGTACCCTGCGGATCTCCTCCCTGAACCATAAAACCAGGTATAACCCTATGAAAGATTGTACCATCATAAAAACCTTTGTTAATTAAAGAAATAAAGTTATTGACTGTATTGGGAGCGATTTCAGGATAAAGTTCTGCTTGAATGGTGCTGCCATTTTCCATCTCTATTGTTACTAGGGGAGCTTGGTTCAATTAACATCTTCCTTTCTTGTATATGTATTGCTATTATACCCCAATTATTTTGAAAAGTTTGCGTTCAAATTGTTTTAAGTTAATAAAACTCATTAATCAAAGAATCACCCACAGGAATTTTCCAATACTGTCAGCAGCCGTATTAGAATCACGTTGACAAATATACATGGGCAAACTATAATGCAACAACCATTTTTACAAAAAATTAATATATCATTCTTTTCTATGCCTGTCAAGTTATTTCGTTTGCTTAAATACCTTTAATTTAGGAGGGTTGTTGTTTGAGTTTGCTTAATGTTTATAATCCAAAGGTGGGAACAGTACAGCAGCTTACTGTAGGTGAGTTGCTTAAAACTAACGATGAGTCCCAAAAATTCGGATTGATGTTATCACCACAAGAAGCCCATGAGCTAATCATAACAAGAGATCGAGTTATTCAAAATCATGGCCGCTTTGAATTTTGAATTGAAGTAGTAAACAAAATTATATATGCTTTTTGTAGTTCTCCTTTTATAAATACCGAGGATTATTTATTCACACTTAATGAACTGGTGGAGATATTTTATTACATGAAAAATGAAACTGAAGATAGTATAGGCGATGATGAATTAATAAGTTTGATGCAGGAATCATTTAATCACTCCTGTGAAGGGTCAATCGAACTTCTTAAGAATAGAGAACTAGCGTTGTTTGCAAGAAATATGCGGCGCGACAGGCAGAAAGCCGAATATCGTCTGAAAGAGGATAGATGATGGTGAACTCTACGGATATATATAAAAAGAATAAAATTATTGAGGAACGTCTTGATCCAAATCAATATATTCTTTCTCTAATGCGGGAGGGCTATCCGGTAGGACTTATAGAGCAATATATCTGGAAAGGTTTATCTCCATTATTATTTAGTGATCTATAATATGAGATATATAATTAACTTAATATAAACCCGAGAAATAACTACTCCCGCGAACGATAGAACCGCTAGTGTTATTAACACCTGACCAATTCGATCCATGTATTCCTTCATAAAAAAACAATCTATGTTTTTATGTATTTTCGCCTGTTTGCTTGTCCTATTAACCAGCTTAATATAGTTGTTTCCTTTCACTAAAATACAGTTCTCAATCACCTGATTCATGTCTTTCTATCTCCTTTTACTTATTACCTTATAAATGCGTGTCGAAGGAGATCTAAACAGGGGTAATAATGTTGGTAAATTGTGACATGATACCCCATGCGACGACTTTTGTCGATCCCTGCGTTAAGTTTTTACCCAGTGTACTCGTCTGATGCCAATAAAAAAGATTCCGGAATAATCCAGAATCTCTTTTATTTCAATATTAACTTAATATATAAAAGTCAACGGCCTGATGCTATCTCCCAGAGATAGAGCGATGCAACTGAACCATAAGGAGTATATCTTTTTTTATATCTTTCAAATTTCGCTTTATCCAATTTTCTGTGGTGGTATAGAATCATCATTCCCCGTCTGATGGCAAGGTCCCCCCAGCTCACTATATTGGGCCGCTGCATGGAAAAGATCATAAGCATTTCAGCAGTCCAAACCCCAATACCATTCAAGGCTGACAAACGCATGCAGATTTCTTCATCAGGCAGCTCTGCTATTTCATCAATGTCTAATTTTCCTTGTATCACGGCATCCCCAATGTCTTTTATATAGTTTGCTTTTTTCATTGTTATTCCGCATTTCTGAACTTGCTCCGAAGAAGCATTGGCTATTTTGTAGGGAGTGATTTCTCCAAGAAGCACCAGCAGCCTGTTCCAAATAGTTCTCGCGGCTTTACTCGAAATTTGCTGACTGACAATGCTTTTAACCAGGGCGGTAAATAAATCACTAGTTACTTCGCGTTCTATTATCCCGATTCTGTCAATAGCTTCCGCCAGCTTCTTATCTTTCTTTTTTAAGTAATCAATCTCATCCTGGCCATATTTAAATATTTCCATATCCTATCCCCATCCGTTAACCAAGATAGGCTTCCCTTAATCGTTTTATCTCTTCGGCATAACCGGCCACCTCATTTGGAGTCTCCAAGTAAAATGGCAATTTGCGCAGTTGGGGGTGGTTTATTATATTGATAATGCCTTCTAGCCCTATACTTCCTTCGCCAATACGGGCGTGGCGATCCTTAGAGCTTGCATAAGCTGTTAAACTATCATTCAAGTGTATAGCTTTCAGCTTTTCGATTCCGATGGTTTTATCAAATTGTTCTAAAACTCCATCCAGGTTATTTACTATATCGTAACCAGCCGAATAAATATGACAAGTATCAACGCATACGCCCATCTTTTCGGGCAGTCCTATGCGGCTTATAATTTGATTGAGTTCATCAAAGTTGCTGCCAACTTCACTGCCTTTCCCGGACATAGCTTCTAGTAATACTATTGTAGTCTGTTCAGGACGTAATATATTGTTTAGCAATTTCACTATGAATTCTATGCCTGCTTCTACTCCTTGCCCCACATGACTCCCCGGATGAAAAGTATATAGATTATTAGGCAGATACTCCATATTAGTCAAATCTTCCGTCATCATAGTTTGGGCAAATTCTCTCAAGTGCGGGTCAGCTGAACACGCGTTTAACGTATAAGGAGCATGGGCCAAAAGTGGCGCAAATTGATGTTCCTGAACTAAAGCCATTAGCGAAGCTGCATCTTTTTCATCCATTTTTTTCGCCTTGCCGCCTCGCGGGTTACGTGTGAAAAACTGAAATGTATTTGCCCCTATACCGAGGGCTTCTTCTCCCATATGCCTATAGCCTTTTGAGACTGATAAATGGCAACCGATATTTAACATATACCGCTCCTTTTATAATTATAAAAGTACTGCTTTCAGAATATTTATAGATTTAGATTTGGCCTTTCCAAGTTCAGAAGATGCTCCTTAATTTGCAGTTTTCCCCGATAACCTACCAGTTTCCCGTTTGCACCTATAACTCGATGACAAGGAATAAGAATTGGAATCGGATTTTTATTGTTAGCAAGACCAACTGCTCTAGACGACTTAATATTACCAATGCTGTGTGCTACGTGTTTATAACTTCGTGTCTCCCCATATGGAATAGTTTGCAAAACTTCCCAAACGCGCTGCATAAACTCGGTGCCGGAAGGTGCAATGGGTAACGTAAAGTCCTTTAGCTTACCTGAAAGGTAGCTCTGCAATTCAGAGTTTGCTTCTTTGATCAGATCCGTTTCATGTACGATAAAATCCTCTGGGATATTATCGTTTTGAAAGTATATATTTGTAATAGCTTTGCCATTTTCTGCTATGCTTATTTTACCAAGAGCAGTCTGATAAGAAAATATATAGTTTATTTCCATCTATTAATAACCCATATCCTTTAGAATCCTTGATAAAGTTCTCAGTCGTTCTCCTAGAAGTTCATCATCATTACTGAGAGCTTGGCTAAATAACTTAATATCCTCTTTAATCTTTTCGTTGTCAGTACATACAGCCACCGTCATAGCGTCACCCTGTAAACCAATCCTGTCTACAATAGGTTTCTTGGTATCATATAAAAGCTCATACCTATAAGCTTCTTGGAAATAGTGTTTTGATCTACAAACCAGAATTGCAAGATCAAGTACACGGTGCAGCGGTAATTCTTCAGACTGTCTGGACCATTTTTCACCTGTATATCTCCAAACTTTAGCTGAAATATCTATCTTGCCTCTATCATTCCACTGGGCTAATCCTAATGAAAGGCCCTTGGCATCTGAATTATAAGCATATCTGCCGTCAACATTCTCATAGTTCTCAGATACAATAACCGGTTTATGCTTTAGAGTAGTCGGTATCTTCATTATATTACCTCCTCGTGTTCAGTTGTTTACTAATTTACTAGTCTACTATTTGATTGTACGTAAGACAATATCAAATGTCAATCTGATCACGTAAGATTTAATCCGGGTAACATAACAAATAAAACATTTGGCCAACAAAAAGACCTTCCCTTTGTTGGAAGGTCGAAGACCTGACTGCCGGCGACCAGGCCAACAAAGGCCAACAAAGGGACGTTCTTTTTGTTGGCTGACGACTAAAACAATATCAACTCTTTACCGGTAACTCGGGAATCAACCGTTAGGATATTTTTTGCAATGAGATTATCAACCTGGAAGACAATAAATCATTAAGAGAGATTTCCGTCGGAAATAGCGTGCTAAAATTCACTGTCACGCAGTTCTCTTGGTAGCCACATCATAACATTTCAATAAAGCGCAAAAAAAGCCAACAAAAAGAACGTCCCTTTGTTGGCTTCAGTGCAGATTCTAGCAAGAGTTACTTTTGTTTTAAATTCGTTCAGAAAAATAATAAATCCTGGCAACGACCTACTCTCCCACAGAATCTGCAGTACCATCGGCGCTGGAGAGCTTAACTGCCGTGTTCGGGATGGGAACGGGTGTAGCCTCTCCGCTATAGTCACCAGGAAATT
>Ga0209639_1001593_pt1 | contig 21349 bp, 15 predicted proteins | sample EPASupsiteHSE605_FD_187268 | JGI IMG/M metagenome (GOLD analysis project Ga0209639, IMG submission 187268) | Bioremediated contaminated groundwater from EPA Superfund site, New Mexico - Sample HSE6-05 (SPAdes) (version 2) | ecosystem: Environmental > Aquatic > Deep subsurface > Groundwater >...
AAATGAAAATTCACAGAGTAGGAGCAAAGGCATATTTAAGCAAACCAAGATACAACTTAAACTTATTGAGATATTAAAGATGTTAGGGAAAAACGATATGTAGAGCCTGTTACTGCGTAAGTCCTACCGACATTTTTAATCTCCCCTATTCTACGGCAATTTAAATCTCAGTCTAAGGCTTCTGCTCCCTCTCACGGGCCTTACCAGAATGCAAAGTACTAAAGCCCACCATAGCGATCCATTTCCAGTGCATGACGATATGTACTAAAACAAGGGCTACTGAGATCCATCCAGTTAGATTATGGAGATGCCCCCACTCGTAGCTTGGCAGCCCCCAGAACAGTTCTCCATTTAGCAATCCTGCTTCCGTATTATATTCACCGGGATGGATACGCATGAGAGCCGCTCCTGAGACTGTGCACATCAAGAAGATCAGGAAGGCCATGGCATCAATCCAAAAATTGATGCGAGCTTTGCCTAGCCAGAATCTTTTCCTGGCAGGAGCGCATTTTTGCGCTGCATCATCCTTCATTGAGGCGGAGGTTGACAGATTTGCGTTTTCTTCAATTTCCATTCTTCAATCCCACACTTATCGATTTTGGGCTTCAATTTTATCTAAGTGGGCGCAGCCCTTTCGCCCGTTCTGGTTTTTATTGATTGACTGTCAATCAAAAGGCGAACCACAGCAAAAGCTATCCTTTTCTAGCTAAATCAGATCTCCAGGTGGAACCGATACCCGTTAACTCCCAGCACTCTGGCTGTAATGTCCTCCAGAGCGATGCGCATTCCCTCACGTTCCTCGGACTCGGATGAGAAACTATGAGAGAGAAAGAGCGTTGAGAACAGCAGAAATACAACGGATTCCTTAGGATGTTCTGTATTGAAGTACCTCTCTTCAGTACCTTTGACAGCTATTTCTACCATGAGAGGCAATACCTTAGCTTCGATGATCTCTTCTTGTTTATGGTGAAGCAGATAGTTGCCTTTTTGCTGAAGCAGTTTCATAAGCTGCAGTTCAGAGTTTTCTGCTTTGAGAAAGCTGTTCAGCATGGAGTTGAGCTTATACGCAGGGTTAGCATCGCTTTTCGCTATACGGCTGATCTCCTCCACGAGGGGAGCTGCATGCTTCTCTGCTACAGCTTCTAAAATATCTTCTTTAGATCTAAAATAATGGTAGAATGTCCCCTGGCCGACCTTTATCTCTTTAACGATATCACTGACTGCCGTGTCCTCGTAACCTTTTTTTGCGAAAAGACGCTCGGCTGCCTCAATCAGTTCCATTCTCCTTTCTGCAGGGTCTTTGACTATCCTGGTCATCATTCACATCCATTAATTGACTGACTGTCAATCTATATGTACGCTATAAACAGATATAAACGTTTTGAATAGAGGCTTTGTGTAAAAATAGCTCCCTTAAAAATTCAAAATTTTATAAAAATCAAATACTTTGTATAAAAAATAAAAATTTGGCGTTTTAGAAATCTAAAACGTTACAAATTCTCAACTGGTCTCCTGTTTTTCAGCCAGCCTATAGCGAGGACTATCTGCTAATAAGTTCAGCAAATTATTTTCTTTTAATGATGGCTTTTTGTGATCCCTTTTTTAAGTAAAATTTATATTTTTTTCAGTTTGTCTCAAGAACGTTTCAATAATATTTCTCATATTTTCTGTTCATATATTCATGAAGTTCTCAAGTTCAGTTGTGAGATTGTCAAGCTCAGTCGTTATATTTTTATCAGAGCCAACTTTGATCAACCATGTATCAGAAACCTTACCGTAAGAGTAGGTACCACCTACCAATATATATTCTCCATCACGGGTTTCCTGAGCAAAAGTTATAAAATCAGTATCTACTCCACCAAAAATCATATTCCATTCTTCTATTCCGTTTGAGTCTGTTTTAATCAGCAGGGCTTGAGTGTCGTTATAATCGCTTGTTGGCTGGGTGCTGCCGGCAAGTATAAAGCCTCCGTCTCCGGTCTTCTGGACTGAATACGCATAGTCGGTGTACGGACCTCCGAATGTTTTGTTCCATTCTTCAGTTCCATTTGAATCCGTTTTTATCATCCAGGCATCAGCTCCACCCGCACCAAAAGATTCTGTATAGCCCCCTATTATATATCCTTCATCATCGAACTCTTGAACGGAATATGCATAGTCATAGCCTGTTCCGCCGAAGGTTCTATTCCATTCTTCTGTTCCATTAGAATCGGTTTTTATCAGCCAGGCATCAGCTCCATCCGCATCTGAGGCATTGGTATATCCTGCTATTATATATCCTCCATTCCTGCTCTCATTGACAGAGAATGCATGATCCTCGCTTACTCCCCCAAAAGTTTTATTCCATTCTTCTGTTCCATTGGAATCGGTTTTTATCAGCCAGACATCAGATGCGCCCGCACCAAAAGAATTGGTACCTCCCGCAAGTATGTATCCTCCATCGTTGGTTTCCTGGACCGAACGTACATAGTCGTGGTTTATTCCTCCGAATGTTTTGTTCCATTCTTCCGTTCCATTGGAATCAGTTTTTATCATCCAGGCATCAGAGTTTCTTTCCCCTATTTCACCGCTGTGTTCAAGATAGCCTGCGAGTACATATCCTCCATCTGTAATTTCCTGGACAGAATACGCACAATCATGCGCTGAGCCTCCAAAAGTTCTGTTCCATTCTTCATTTCCGTCTGAATTTAATTTCATTAAGAAGGCATCGGCGTTATCTTCATCGTAGTTAACAGTAGTCTCTCCTGATAGGATATATCCCCCATCCTGAGTCTGATGGGCAGAATGTCCACAGTCAAATTCGATATTTCCAAAAGTTCTGTTCCACTCCTCTACAGGTACAGCAACAGCTGATGAGGCACTCCCTACAATCAAAAGTAGAGATAAAAAACAACAAATAAACAAAAAACGCTCGGTTTTCACAACTCTCCCCCGTATTTACAGTGATAATACTTTGATAGTATTATTCTTCACTTATTTACTGATCCGATTGTATATAACAGTTAATATTTAATGAATTTATTTTAAAATGTGATAGATTAATATTTAAAGAATGTAAGGTTCAGTCAAACCCATGTTTTAGAAATATGTTTTAAAGTCCTTCTTTTAATAAAATTTTTAACTTAAAAATCCATTAAGTATATATATCTGATTATAGTGAGTTCAGGAGTCTGAATTTCTTCCTCATATTTTGTTCATTATCATTTTGTCATTGGACAGGAGGCTTACTTTTGGGAACAATCAGCGAGAAAATCTTTTCCCGTGCAGCGGGAACAGAGGCAAAAGCAGACGATTTTGTGCTGGCAGATGTGGATTATGCAATGGCGCATGACGGCACGTCGGTACTTGCAGTAAATGCTTTTAAGGAAATGGGTCTGGAAAAAGTCTGGGACCCGTCGAGAATCATAATTCCTTTCGACCACATAGTACCTGCAAACAATGAGACTTCAGCTACTCTGCAAAGGGAGATTAGAGAGTGGGTAAAGGAGCAAGGAATTCCAAATTTCTATGAAGTAGGAGAAGGGATCTGCCATCAGGTGCTTCCGGAAAATGGCTTTGCTCTGCCTGGAAAACTGGTTGTAGGGGCCGACTCTCATTCCTGTACTTATGGAGCTTTTGGGGCTTTTGCAACAGGGGTTGGAGCTACTGATATGGCTGAGATTTTCGCCACAGGCAAACTCTGGTTCAAGGTTCCGGAAAGTTTGAAGATGACTGTTGAAGGCAGTCTTGGAGATGGGGTTTATGCAAAAGATCTGACCCTTTACCTGATCGGGAAGACTGGAATTGACGGCGCAACCTATAAAGCTGTCGAGTTTTACGGGCAGGCAATTAGCGAACTTTCGGTTGCCGGCAGGATGACACTCTGTAATATGGCAATCGAGATGGGAGCAAAGTCCGGGATTGTTCCGCCTGACAAAAAAACCTTCGATTTTTTGAAAAACAGAGCAGTTGCCCCCTATGAGCCTGTATATGCCGATTCTGATGCCATGTATGTAGAAGAATTCATCTACTCTGCTGACGATATCGAGCCTCAGGTAGCCTGCCCACATCAGGTAGACAATGTAAGGCCTGTGGGGGAGGTTGAAGGTACCCATATTGATCAGGTCTTTATCGGGACATGCACGAATGGGAGGCTTGAAGACCTTGAAGTAGCAGCCAAGGTCCTGAAAGGAAAGAAAGTTGCAGTCAGGACTATTGTGATTCCTGCATCCCGCACGACTCTCCTTGCAGCAATCGAAAACGGGACAATGGAAACTTTGTTGAAAGCAGGCGTGACCCTTGCAACCCCTGGCTGCGGGCCCTGTCTTGGTGCCCATCAGGGCGTACTTGGAGAAGGGGAAGTCTGCGTTTCAACCGCAAACAGGAACTTCAAAGGCAGGATGGGAAAAGGTGGCTTTATTTATCTTGCATCTCCTGCGACTGCAGCAGCCTCGGCACTGACAGGTGAGATTACTGATCCGAGAATAGTTTGAAACCTGATCTTTGCCCTTCAGGCTTCTAAACTATCTTATTTTTTTCGATCCATTTTTCCGTCTTTATCTCTTTCCATCTTTTTATCTTTATCTCTTTCCATCTTTTTATCTCGTTTTTATTTAACTTTGTTAAGTTTCGACTTAAATCCAGCGAGAATTTATACCATGAATTGCATAATATCTGCCAGGAGGGAATAGCCATAACTGAAGAGCTTAGTCATGAAAATCTTTCACATTTGATTGAACACTGGATCGAGCATAACGAAACCCATATACAGAGCTTTAGGGAATGGGCTCAGAAAGCCAAAAAAGACGGTTTTCTTGACGCTTCTGAAGACATTCTTGAAGCCGCCAGTAAAATTGAGGAATCAAACGAGTACCTTCACAAAGCAAAAGAAGGGCTCTTCCATATCCATCGAGAGGATGAGCGCTAAATATCAGAACTAACCCTTCAGAACTAACCCTTTACTCTCTGTGCCGGGCTCTACCTGTCACTATCTTTTGTTTTTCTTTTTTATATTAAATCACATTTTCACGACTCTGCTTCGGTCAGAATTCTTTCCTCAAACCTTCAAGTTCATGACCGGATCAATTTGTGGAGGCGTAACTCTGGAAACGGGTATAATTGCACCGATCTTTGGTTTTACCTCAAGCCTGAACTCTCTGTTAATCACATCATCTTGGGTATCACTTTGCAGCATCGATCCCTCGGGAACAGTAATAACAATTTCTACTCTCTCGTACTGTTCGAGTACGTCATCGTTATCATTTTTTCCTATGAAACGCTTGCTCCAGGTTGTATCTGCTACATAAGCAGTACTATCTGAATAGGATATAATCATAATTCCTGAACTGCTATTAACCCCGATGTCCACCGGCGACTGACCTGTATTTTGAAGAGTCAATATTATCTGGTCAACTTTATTACTATTCCCTTTTGCAATTACATCACCAGCAAGTTCAATAGAAGAGTTTATCTGCTTCATCTTCTTGTCTATGATTGCCTTGGCAGTATCCTGGGCTATGATATCGCCATCGTGTTCGATGGAAGTTGTCTGTTTCATAGCTTTATCAATTGTCACTTTGGTGGTGTCTGAGGTTGTAAATCCTATTCCAAGGACTAAATAGGAAAATACTGCTGCCACCATTATGAAAGCTGTCAGAACGATTGCTGACTCAAGTGCAGTAAAAACTTTCTCTTCTTTTCTAAAAATGCCAAAAATATTTCGCATGTGCAATTTCACTTCTTATTTTTAATTTTTGAATGAAAGATACAGAAGAGATATAGAGTCTAATTTCTCGTCGTTTTAACAGATAATTACTTTTCTAATTTATTAACTTTTCCTAAAAAATTTTAATGTTATCGTCTTACCTACATTCGGCAGCAAGCACATTCTAACATCTAAATATCCTTGATTGTTATTTTTTGTAGGTCCAATTGGAAATCAATGTCATCCGGACTATATCTCTAATCCGATTTGTCGTTTCTTCCATTTATTATAAATATATATTAATGATGACATGGTTAACATTTAGTATTTTTTGATTTAAATCTTATTTCAAAAGTCCTGAGAAAATCGATATCAATAGAAAAATTAAATGGATTTTTACGTCTACCTGCCGAAAGCAGGATCTTAGTAATTATTCCAAAAATTTTGAATCTTTTCCGGAAAACGAATCTGAAATTCTTTGAATAACAGGCATAAATAAATGAAAGTACTTGCAGGTTAACAGGACTTCCATGCCAAAGAAAACATCATTCATTTTAAGAAATGAGAGTAAGATTGTAACAACCTGAAAGCGATTTTCAATTTCAGGACGTTTGAGGAAAATTAAGTTTCAGGAAATTGGTTTTGAATAAATAGAGAATGAGATTTCAATAAAATTTTTCAATCTCATGTTTTACTTTTTCAATAGAAAATTCTTGTTTTACAAGAGGCTTTTCCTGAATTGCCGGTACTCTTTCCTCAAGCGTTTCTCTCTTGCTTTTATAAAATATTCCGTTAGGAATTTTTTCTCCCCATTCAAGGGATCTTTCAAATGCTTTTATACGGTTATAAGGATCATACTCTTCTTCGAGTTTGTAGACTCTGTCCCGATACCATTTGAATGTATTCACCTTGTTAAAAGTAACACACGGCTGAAGAATATCAAGAAGAGAAAAGCCTTTGTGTGTTATGGCAGCCTTCATAAGTTCTTTCAGATGCTCTGGATCTCCTGAAAATCCCCTGGCTACGAAGCTGCAATCCTGGGAAATTGCCATAGCTAGAGGATTCATTGGCTCTGCAAGGACACCGTAAGGCTGTATTTTTGTACGGGTCCCCTGATCTGTGGTTGGGGATGCCTGTCCTTTAGTCAGTCCGTAAATCTGGTTGTTGTGCACTAACAGGGTAATATTTGGATTCCGGCGAATTGCGTGAAGGAAGTGGTTTCCACCTTCTCCATAGCAGTCCCCGTCTCCGGCAACTGCGATGATGTGAAGGGAATGGTTAGCAAGTTTTGCAGCCGTAGCTACAGGCAGGGTTCTTCCGTGAAGCCCGTTGAAAGTATGACACTTTATGTAATGGGGTAGCTTTCCGGCCTGTCCTATCCCCGAAACCATCAGGACCTCCCATGGCTCGATACCAAGTTCGACAAGTGCCTGCCTGACGGTTGAAAGAATCTGGAAGTTTCCGCATCCCGGGCACCAGGCCGGAACCTGGCCTTTATAATCTTCAGATGTAGGCATGCAATTCCTCCTTCAGGTTTTCTATAGTAAAAGGCCTCCCATCGTATTTGGAAATCTGATGGGAGAATTCAAATCCTGTCTCAGCCCTTATTAGTTTTGCAAACTGCCCACTGGCGTTGTTTTCTATGCAAATGGTAAGGTCAGCGTTCTCAAGAAGCTCAATGTAATCGAACCTATCCCGCTCGGAAAGAGGATAGATCTGGCTGAAATGCATCATCGCAACCTTCTGATCTTTAGAAACGGTATCAACTACTTCTTTTATCACACCGTAGGTAGATCCATGCCCTGCAAGCACTATTTTTGGAGAAGGGTCGCCATAAAGAAACGGAGCTTCGATTTCTTTCTTTATAAGCGGCAGTTTCTTCAGCAGCCTTTTTTGAACCATTTTGATACGGGTTTCGGAATCTTCTATAATATGCCCTTCTTCGTCGTGTTCATCGCTATCCGTTACAACCAGGTGTTTTCCGGCTTCTCCGGGAACAGCAAGAAGGGAAATTCCTGTATCGGAATATTTATGACGTTTGTACTCCTCCACACCTTCCAGATCCTTTTCCCTCATCCGGTAATCATTGTAGATTAGATGATCAAGGTCGAAATTCTCAAAGGTCCATTCGGACTCCGCGAGATACTGGTCGGACTGGATGAAAACAGGGATCTGATACTTTTCCGCAAGTTCGAAAGCCCTGTTAGTGAGGTAAAAAGCCTGTTTTGGGGTTCCTGGCTCGAAGATCACTCTTGGAAACTCCCCATGTCCTGCATGGAGAACAAAAAGCAAATCTGCCTGTTCTGTACGTGTGGGCAAACCCGTAGCAGGCCCAGGGCGCTGCATTTCCGCGATCACAAGTGGAGTTTCGGTCATTCCTGCCAGGGAGAGACCCTCTACCATGAGGGCGAATCCTCCTCCAGAAGTTCCGGTCATAGCCCTTGCACCTGTAAAAGAGGCTCCTATTGCCATGTTAATAGCTGCAATTTCGTCTTCAGCCTGCTCAACAACCAGGTGATGTTCTTCTGCTCTGGAAGCAAGGTAGTCCAGAATTCCTGTCGAAGGTGACATAGGATATCCGGAATAAAACTTACAGCCCGACATAAGGGCTCCCATCCCTATTGCATGAACTCCGTCAATGAGCATGAGCCTTCTGTCTTCAGGTTTACTGATTCCGAAGGTTCCGCAGTGGGGACAGTTTGAATGGGCATAATTATATCCCGCCTCTGCGCAGGCTATATTATTCTGGATTACTTCTTCTCCTTTTTTCATGAAAGCTTGTTTTATAATATTCTTAAGGGCTTCAAGCCCAAGATCAAGAAGTCCAAGCACTGCTCCGGTTGCTACGGTATTTGCCATGATACTATTCTTTCCGACATCAAGGGCTATTTTTCTGAAGGGAATATCTATGAATTCAGGCTCTTCAAATTTCTTTTTGGCAGTTTCGGAGTCATAGAGGATAAATCCTTCATTTCTCACGCTCTTTTTATGAATTTCTATAGTGTTCAGGTCAAGAGCTAGAAGAATATCGACCATCTCTCTGGAGGCAGATATCTTCTGGTCGGAAAAGCGAATCTGGTAAAAGTTATGTCCGCCGCGTATCCTGGACATATAGTCCTGGTGCGTAAATACGTAATACCCTATTCGGGAAAAGGTCTGTGCAAGAGCTCCTCCTACTGTCACCAGCCCCTGCCCTGCCTCTCCTCCTATTCTAAGTGTATAGTCCAGAAACTCAACCCCTTATTTTCCTTATTTTAACCCCTTATTTTCCTTATTTTGTTCCTTCCCCAGAACAAATTTGCTTGCTGAAGCTCCAATTTTGTCAATTTGGATTTTCATATTTGCAAATGATTTGTACATTCTCTGAAAATATCGAATAGATATTTTTTGAAGTACTAAGTTTAAAAATATTGATTTTTTAAGATATTCAGTTTGCCTACTCTTTTATTTAGTAAGTTTTAACTTTATAAGTACCCGAATACCTATCAAAAACTTGAACTCGAAGGCTGTTTTAAATTATTACAACATACAGAAATTCTTCCGGTCAACTTTCTTTTTTCTGTTGCCACTAACCCTATTTAGCCTTCTATTCTTTCTAATTCCCCTGAAAAGATATTATTATTAAGCCTTAAATAATCTTGCTTCTTGTCTATTCTAAAGATTAAATTAAGGAACAAGTTTGGAGTCCAGAATAAGGCTCTTCGCTATTTTATGTGGGTTGAAAATAATTGCTTAGTTAGAATGTAGCCAGCCCAAAAAGAGAAACATCAAGCTTGAATGTGATTTTCAACAACAAATGTTTTTAAATTTGATACATGCTACTTCAATATTTAGGAAATGAATGTAAGTTACCCACTCGAAACAGCGAAGAGCCATAAAACCTTTCCAAAAAGAAGCATCCTATCAGGACAATCCCCAGTATCAATATATCTACCTGAAGTACAGTGTATTCTCTATTTCTTATCCAGAAATTTCTAAAACTGCTTGAATTTCAATGCTCTTAAACTTAAGCAGAAAAATAGATAAGGATTTTACTGATAAAAAATATGAAATCCAGTCCCCATCCCTTCTGGTTTGTATCCGGGAAGGGAACTTCTTGTCTTGGAGTAAAGATTTAATTTTTTTTGTTTGGAATTCACTGAAATTGGGCTTTACTTAGAAGGTGTTACCCTTATTTTCAGAATTTTCCACGGCCCAGCTGGGCATGGGCTCGGGCCAGGTGTCCGGCGGCCTGGGCTCCGATGAGTGAAATCTCTCCTGCGAGCACGGCAGAAGCTACTATCTCTGCAAACTTTCGAGAGTTTGTTCCGGGAATGTCTCCTGCTCCTGCAACACCAAGAATATTCAGGCAATCTCTCTGAGTTCCAAGGCCAGTGCCTCCTCCTACTGTTCCTACAGGAAGGGCAGGCAGGGTAACAGAGCAGTGAATTTCCTCATATTTTGTAAGTTCCATGCTCGTAATTGCAGTGCTACCTTCAACAACATGAGCTGCATCCTGTCCGCAGGCCAGGTAGATGGCAGCGATAATGTTTGCAGCATGGGCATTGAAACCAAGGGCTCCGGCCCTTGCCGAGCCTAACAGGTTTTTGCTGTAGTTTACATCAAACATGGACTCAGGCGTACATTTCAGAGTTTCTTTAACTATTTCTTTTGGAATAGTAACTTCAGCTACAACAGTTTTCCCTCTTCCAAGAATCGTGCTTATGGAAGCCGGTTTTTTGTCGGTACACATGTTTCCTGAAATGGTGATAGGGTGTGCTCCAAATTCATCTTCTATCAGGTGCAGTACTGCGTCAGTAGCTATGGTTACCATGTTCATACCCATGGCATCTTTTGTATCGTATGAGAATCTCAGGTACACATAAGTACCTGTCACAAAGGGCTTCACAGCCAGCAACTTCCCAAAACGGGTAGTTTTTTCGGCAACTGTTTTCATTTGCTCAAAAATCTCAGGACACTTAACCCATTCATAAAATTTTTTGGCCCTATCCAGGCTTTCAAGCTTGAAAACAGGTGCTCTTGTCATTTCGTCTTCAAAAATCCTGACATTTGCTCCTCCTGACTTAGTGATAACTGAGCAGCCCCGATTTACACTGGCAACAAGAGCTCCTTCAGTTGTAGCAAGCGGAATATAATATTCGGAATTTGCATATTCTCCGTTTACCTTTAGAAGCCCGGCAACACCAAGAGGAATCTGAACTGCGCCAATCATATTTTCAATATTCTTCGTAGTTGCAGTTTCCACATCAAGGGAAAAGTTCTGGATATGCTCAAACTCGAGTTTTGCAAACTCCTGTATTGCAAGCCTCCGAAGCTTTACTGCTGTTAGCGGGTCTGCAAATTCTTCAATCTTACGAAAAGCTATATCCCCATCCAGGATTTTCTGTAAAAGGAGTTTCTCTTCTTTATTTAGTTCATAATCTTCTTGAAGCATGAAATCACCTGCTCAAATTATTTTTCTCCTGAACTTATAATTAATTGACTGAAAAGCTGAAAAATGCAATACTGACTCGATATATTATTCGTACGAAATCCATTTTTATCCTAATTAGCTCGATATATTATTCGTATGAAATCCATTTTTATCCTAATTAGCTCGATATATTATTCGTATGAAATCCATTTTTATCCTAATTAGCTCGATATATTATTCGTATGAAATCCATTTTTATCCTAATTATATACATATTGGCATATAACCCATTCCTTAAATGTTATTTTTCAGGCTATTTTGCACACTGTCTGAAAAATTAGCCGTAAATATAAAAACTTTGTTGGTTTACACATGAAAGAGAAAAATATTAAGACTATCTCTTTGTCAAACTTATGTTTTTATCGAGAGATTTTTCAGATCCGGAAAACTTTAGCAATTGAATTCAACCTTAAAGTGATGAATTCGGGCTTGTGTAGAGTAAATAGAAGGTTGATTTGAAGAAGAGAAAAGTGGGAGAAGGAATTGAAGGATATTGTTGGAAAATTTATTGAAAAAACTAGATTGAAGGAAAATCTCATTTAAATCAATTTAGAATAAAAAATTTATAACTTTCATATGTTAGTTTAGAACTTGATATTTAATTCTCTTTTTAAGAAATATTAAGATCAAAAATTAATAATCAGCTGGTTTTCTTCTGTATATGCCAGAAAAAGTTCGGCCACTTCTTTTGAGCAGATAAATTCAATTCCGGGGATCAATTCTTCTTTTTTAAGTCCTATCATATCTGAGGCAAGCTGGCAGCATCGAAATTCTACTCCCATATCGATGCATTCTTGAACAGAAGCATCATATTTAGGTGACCCTCTTGTTTTATCTCTCTTTGCAAGCAGTACTCCCATAGGTCCCCATAGGATAACCAGTACTTTGAGTCCCTTACTTCGGTAATACTTTGCAAATTTAAGAGTTTCCTGCGGGCTGGTGCTTTCGTACACCATATTTTTGAGTAGTAGTAGTACCTTTTCGACTTTTGTCATAAGAACCCCAGGCCTAAAAAATACATTTCTGAAACAGATTACCTGGATGTATATAAAGTTTCACATTGTAAATATATAAATTCATTATCTTTTTTTACTTTGTCTATTTTTTTTCATGTCCTTGTGTTCTTTTTAAAAGGTGAAAATCTCTGGAGACACGGAGCCTTTAGGTTTCTGAATCTCTTGCATTTATGTATCGTGTATTTTTGCGGTATAAATTTAAATCTTTCTAAAATTTCTCAATTTTCTAATATTTTTATGAGTTCAAACAGTCTCTAAACTTTCGAATCCTATATGTAATTATATTAAAAAAGTTATATTGGTCATATATAATTCTATTTATTATATATAATTATATTTATTATATTTTATTTTATATATATGCTATAATTATACTTAAAAACTTTTAAATATAATTTATAATTATATTTATTCTGATTATATATCTAATAGGCGGATTGGTGAAATATGGATACGACAGGTTTCGATTCAGAAGGGACGAACCGGAATGGTTCATCTCAAAATTTGATTAATGATGTTGATCCGGAAGCAAAAGAAATTAGCTGGATGCTAGATAACCTTCCGATAACTGTTTTTAGAGTATCGAGTAAATTATCTTGGGGCATAGATTACATAAGTAACGATGTCGAGAAACTAACCGGTTACTCCAGAATGGATTTCATTGATCATAAATTGTCATGGTTCGACATTGTTTTTCCAGAGGATGTTCCAATATATGAGAAAGTTGTGAAGAACGCAAAGAAAAACAAAATTCCTTATCAGGTTGAATATAGAATCAAAAAATCCGATGGTAATAGGGTATTCATTCAGGAACAAGCTCGTTTAATTCATGATGAGAATGGAAACCTGACTTCTATTCAAGGGGTTTTTTTAGACGTAACTTCGCACATAAAACAAAGAGAAGAATCTCAAAAGATAATTGTTAATAGCATACCTAAGCCAACACTTGCATATTTTGTGGATTCATCTAGAAAAATAAATTGTCTTAATGATTATTTCGCAGAAGTATGCAATCTTAAAAGTTCGGATGATTTAGTTGGCTTGTCTCCTTCTGGAATAATAGAAAGTAGTACTCTGGTACATGGTACTGGTAAGACTAAATCACTTGCTGAAAATGTACTGGAAACCGGAGAAGCAGTTTATAACCTTGAAGGTTCTATCAAATTCAAGGGTGCAGACAAAGAGTTATTTGTAATATGTTCTGCTGTACCGATAAAAGATGAGAATGGCATTATTATCGGCAGTCTGACCGTCTTAACCAATATGACAGAGATGAAAGAGAAAGAGGAGGAAATTCGGAATCTCTTAGATTACACTAACAATTGTTTGAAGGATCTTGGAGAGGGGATCCTGCGAGTTAGTGAGGGGAACCTTGATACTAGTCTTGAAAAAATCAAGGACGATGACTTTGGTAAGACCTTCGATGAGTTCAACAGGCTTGTAATTAATTTGAGATCAATTATCGAAGAAATTTTGGAAGACATGACTCAAACTCTGCAAGAGGCTCAGCAGTCAGCAGAAGCTGTCAACCAGATGAATACAGGCATGCAGCAAATCTCAACGGCTGCAGAACAGATTGCAACTGGCTCAGAGAACCTTTCAAGACATGCAGGTACAGCCGCATCAGACGTAAAAGCTTCTCAGGAAATTTTCAAAAAGCTTAGTGACTCTTCCGGTAAATCTGCCAGCTATGCTTCGCAGGCAGGCAAAACCAGTGAGGAGACTCAGAATCTCGGCAATATGGCTCTGGAAGACCTGGGTCAGTTTGTTGCAGAAATCTCTAAACTTGGAACAATTGTTCAATCCCTGGATAACGCTGTTAATAATATCGGTGCTGTTACAGGAAAAATCAAATCCATTGCTGACCAGACCAACCTTTTGGCCTTGAATGCTGCTATTGAAGCTGCAAGAGCCGGCGAACACGGTAGGGGATTTGCTGTTGTTGCCGATGAGGTCCGGAAACTTGCTGCAGATTCAAGAAAAAGCACTGATGACATAAATGAGATTGTTACAAACGTTCAGAAAGAGACTAAAAAAGTTACAGAAGCAATTAACAGAGCACAGATAAGCGCTGATACCGGAAACAAGAACATTAAACAGGCTTTGAACAAAGCTCATGAAATTGCCGGTGCTGTTAATACTATAAACTCCATGCTGTCTGAACTGGATAAACTTGCGGACGAAGGCCTGGAGAAAATTGAGAATATTGATAAAAGTATCAGTGAAGCTGCATCAACTGCTGAAGAAAATGCTGCCAGCAGTGAAGAAACCTCTGCTGCTATCGAGGAACAGACAGCTGCAATGCAGCAGGTAAGCACTTCTGTACAAAATGTTAACGGTCTTGCTCAGAAAACCGTTGATACGCTTCTGGAAAACTTCAAAGTTTCAAGAGAAGAGATAAGCAGTCCAAAAGCCCAGAAGAAGGCTCAAAATTTCGATAGAAAGAGAAGTTCAAAAAGATACTGAATGCAGGGTTCGGAACTGTTGAATCCAGGGCTAATTGAATAACGAAATTCTATTAGCCCCACTTATTTGTATTTAAACTTTACCAAAATTTTCATCATCAAGTGTTCGGATACATTGCATTTGATCTGACATTGTCAGGCTAACTTATTTCTGCAGACTTGCTTTCCCTCTCATTCAATATCTTCTCAATAAATTATTTTTTGTAACTATTCGGCCTAAGTAAAACAGCATCAAATAATCCTCTTTTTTGGTCATTCAATTAATATTTCAAAAGATAAACTCAAGTGCCATAATTAGAAATAAATATTATTTGTTAATATATTAAGTGTTTATTCATCTTTATTGCTGCTTTTAGCGATAAATATATTTTATTTTTTCCAAATATGGCGTTTTTAATATCTATTTTCATAATAATACTCTGTATGTATGTTTATTTTTAAAAATAGGTACTTTTAATCCTTAATTTACGCAATTATTTCTGAGGACCATATTCTTGTATATTGCATGAAAACGCTATCCATTGGCATTTTTTTATCTGAATAGCTAATAATTGTGAGCCAAAAACCGTGTTTTATGTATTTTATTCCCTAATGCTCTGAATGTTGAATCTATCATACAGAATCGGTTGCTCATTAGTTTTAGGAAGTTCTGGGTTTGAACTAAGAATCAGAATCGAGAGCTTCCAATTTAATCTTTAAAATTTGACGGCTGTTTCTGTGTAAGTTCCTAAAACTGGCAAAATTTTAATAGAAAATACATTAGTTGACCAGGCATCCTGATTATTTTTCTCCCAGGGTTCCCCAGGGTTCGTGATATGTTGTCTGAGGATAAGATGCGTACGGCAAAAAGTAGTCATTGGTTTTATGTACAGTGGTACTTTCACTGCTTGCACAAAACGTATCGGCTGATGAAAATCAGGCAAATATTACTTCCACGACACATTTACGATAAGAGCAAGCCTACTATTGAGATATGGTTAGTTAATAATTACAATTATCTGCTATTTCAAAGTCGATATCAATTAATTGATTTGCTGTAAGCTGAATAATTACTCTTTTTATTTAATTGTGTTATCTTAAGGATACATTGAATAGATATGTTTTTTGTCATCAAAAAGTCAAAAAAATTAATCAAATATGACTTAAATGCAATCTTATCCGAATATTTTTGCTCTAGCCTATATATTTAAATACATTATGTATTTATTATTATAGTTGTATATAACTAATTAGGAGATTGGTTAAAATATGACCTCAATAGATTCTGATTTAGGGGACATTAAATATAGTAACTCTATTAAAAATTCAATTGAGTTTGCGGATTCCGAAGCGAAAAAGACAAGCTGGTTAGTAGATAACCTTCCAATAACTGTTTTTAGACTATCGAGTAAATTATCTTGGGGCATAGATTACATAAGTAACTACGTCGAGAAACTAACCGGCTATTCTAAAATGGATTTCATTAACCAAAAGTTATCATGGTTTGATATTATTTTTTCAGAGGATATTCCAATACGCGAAAAGGTTGTACAGAAAGCAATTAAAAACAAAGCTTCCTATCAGGTTGAATATAGGATCAAAAAAGCCGATGGTACTACAGCCTTCATTCAGGAACAGTCTCATCCGGTGAACGATGAGAGCGGAAGCCTGGCTTATATTGATGGAATGCTTTTAGACATAAATCCTCATATAAAAAAAAGAGAAGAATCTCAAAGGGTAATTGTTAGTAATATCCCCGAGCCATCACTTGCACTTTACGTAGATACCTCTGGAAAAATAAAGTACATTAACGATTATTTTGTAAAAATGTGTAAGTTTAGAAGTGCAGATGAAGCAGTCGGTCTATCACCTGTTGAATTACTGGGCAGCGGTACTAAAAAATCGATTACTGAAAAAGTACTGAAAACCGGAGAAGCAGTTTATAACCTTGAGTGGAGTCTTTATCTTAAGGCTTTAGACAAACCGATACCTTCAGTAATTTCTTCTGTTCCAATAAAAGATGATTCTGATGTTATTATTGGCTGCCTCACAATCATAACCGACATGACCGAAATAAAAGAGTAAGAGGACGAAATTCGGAATCTTTTAGATTACACTAACAATTGTTTGAAGGATCTCGGAGAGGGGATCCTGCGAGTTGGTGAGGGGAACCTTGATACTCGTCTGGAAAAGATCAAAGACGATGATTTTGGTAAAACTTTTGATGAGTTCAATCAACTTGTAATTCATCTGAGATCACTTGTTGAACAAACTTTAGCAGACATGGCTGCAACTCTGGAAGAGGCTCAGCAGTCGGAAGAAGCTGTCAACCAGATGAATACTGGCATGCAGCAAATCTCAACGGCTGCAGAACAGATTGCAACTGGCTCAGAGAACCTTTCAAGACATGCAGGCACAGCCGCATCAGACGTAAAAGCTTCTCAGGAAATTTTCAAAAAGCTCAGTGACTCTTCCGGTAAATCTGCCAGCTATGCTTCGCAGGCAGGTAAAACCAGTGAGGAGACCCAGAATCTCGGCAATATGGCTCTGGAGGACCTGGGACACTTTGTTGAAGAAATCTCTAAACTTGGAACCATTGTTCAATCCCTGGACAACGCTGTTAATAATATCGGTACTGTTACAGGAAAAATCAAATCCATTGCTGACCAGACCAACCTCCTGGCCCTGAATGCTGCTATTGAAGCTGCAAGAGCCGGAGAACACGGTAGGGGGTTTGCTGTTGTTGCAGATGAAGTCAGAAAACTTGCTGCAGATTCCAGGAAAAGCACCGATGACATAAATGAGATTGTTACAGGCGTCCAGAAAGAGACTAAAAAAGTCACAGAAGCAATTGGCAGAGCACAGATAAGTGCTGATACCGGAAACAAGAACATTAAACAGGCTTTGAATAAAGCTCATGAAATCGCCAATGAAGTTAATATTATCAACTCCATGCTCACTGAGCTGGATAAACTTGCAGACGAAGGCCTGCAGAAAATTGAGAATATTGATAAAAGCATCAGTGAAGCTGCATCAACTGCTGAAGAAAATGCTGCCAGCAGTGAAGAAACTTCTGCTGCTATCGAAGAACAGACAGCTGCAATGCAGCAGATAAGTGCCTCTGTACAGAATGTTAGCAGACTTGCTCAGAAAACAACCGATATGCTTGTAAAAAACTTCATCTTTTCAAGAAAAGAAGCAAGTAGTCAAAAATTATATGGGCAAACCAAAATTTTAGACAGAAAGGGAAATTTAAAGATATACTGAACGCCAGACCCAGAATTGTTCGAATCCAGGGCTAGTTGAATAAAAAATTCTATTAGCCCTACTTTCGGGTGATATATGAATTATCATAGTCAAATTGTCAATGTGGATAACACGATTCAGGTAATCGTTTTCAATCTAGGCGAAGAAAGATATGGAGTTGAAATTTCCGATTATACTTCCTACTCAAATTGAATCCCAAACGTACCTGATTTTGTAGAAGGGACCTTAAATCTCAGAGGTCAAATTGCAGCAATTATCAATCTCAGAAAAAGGCTTGGGAAAGAACCGAAAAAGAACGATGAAAACACCACGATTATTGTGATTGAATACGATAATGCTACCATAGGTATGGTGGTTGACAGCATTAGCGAGGTCAAATACCTTTCTTCCAGGAATATCGAAGAAATACCCAAATTCTTAGCTTTAAGCGAAAATTCTAAGTTTTTTAAAGAAGTTGGGGGACTTGAGGATGGACTTCTCACATTAACGGATTTTAAAGAGTTGTTCCGTGAAGAGGAACTCGAGGAGATAAAAGGATGACAAATAAAGTACACCTTCAAACTCATATAAAAGTTTATGCTGCGGGGTGGGTGGATTCGGTACTTATATAATCAATAGTAGACTATTATAATCAATAGCAGACTATTATAATCAATACTAGACTATTATAATCAATAGTAGACTATTATCGACAGCAAAAAAAGGTTGATCACATTTAAACTTCTTCAAAGTTTTCATCTATAAATGTTCATATGTTGAATTTAATCCGACAACGTCAGATTAACTCATTTTTGAAGATATTTTTTCTTTCTCACAATATTCTTTCACTCAATTTAAATTGCTTTTTTAATTATTTCCGTTGAGGGTAACTTGTTTGGTATGTTTGTTTTTTGCTATCAAGCAATGAAAAATTGATCAATTATTAGCTGAAATGCAGCTGGGTGAAGGATTTTTTTATTTTCGCCCTGTTCTCACCTATAGTTTTAAATACATTCCATAATTATTCTTATAGTTAATATATATCTAACTAGGAGATTGGTTAAATATGGTGTCAGAAGATTCTGATTTTGATATATCTAATCAAAAGGACTCCTCTAAAAACTTAATTGAGGATATGGATTCCAAAGCAGAAGAAATAGGCTGGCTAATAGATAATCTTCCAGTAACTGTTTTCAGAGTATCGAGCGGGTCATCATGGGATATACATTACATAAGTAAAAATGTCGAGAAACTAACCGGTTATTCTAACAAAAGTTTTATTGACCACAAAATATCGTGGTCTGACATTGTTTTGCCTGAGGATATTCCGATACATGATAAGATTGTACAGAAAGCAATTAAGAACAAAACTCCCTATCAGGTTGAATATAGAATCAAAAAAGCCGATGGAGTTACAGTATTCATTCAAGAACAGGCTCGTTTTGTGAGTGGTGAAAAAGGAGATCTGGCTTATATTAACGGTGTGTTTCTTGACTTAACTCCTCAAATAAAACGAAGAGAAGAATCCGAAAGGGCAATCGTTAGCAGCATACCCGAACCATCATTTGCAGTTTTCGTAGATGCGTCTGGAAAGATAAAGTACATTAACGATTATTTTGTGAAAATCGGCAAGTTTAAAAGTGCTGATGAAGTTGTCGGTATTACGTCTGCTCAACTGTTAGAGACTAATTCTAAAAAAACGATTGCTGATAAAGTAATGGAAACAGGAGAGGGAGTTTATAATATTGAAAAATCTTTTAAATTTAAGGCTTTAGACAAACCTCTTTTTACTGTACTTTCGGCCGTCCCGATAAGAGATGAGGCTGGTGCTATTGTCGGCAGTCTGACGGTTATGACCGACATGACTGAAATGAAAGAGAAAGAACAGGAAATTCAGAATCTTTTAAATTACACCAATAGTTGTCTAAAAGATCTTGGAGAGGGCATCAGAAAAATTGGGGAAGGAAATCTTGATGTCCATCTGGAAAAAATTAAGGACGATGAATTTGGTAAGACCTTTGACGAGTTTAACAAACTTGTAATCAAGCTGAAATCAGTTATTGAAGAAACTTTAGAGTATATGACTACAACTCTGGAAGAGGCTCAGCAGTCAGAAGAAGCCGTCAACCAGATGAATGCAGGCATACAGCAAGTTTCAACCGCTGCAGAGCAGATCGCAACTGGCTCAGAAAATCTTTCAAGACATGCAGGCACAGCCGCATCAGACGTAAAAACTTCTCAGGAAATTTTCAAAAGGCTCAGTCAATCTTCCGGTAAATCTGCCAGCTATGCCTCCCAGGCAGGCAAAACCAGTGAAGAGACCAAGGATCTCGGCAATATGGCTCTGGAAGATCTGGGGCACTTTGTTGAAGAAATCTCTAAACTTGGAACCATTGTTCAATCCCTGGACAACGCTGTTAATAATATCGGTGCTGTTACGGGAAAAATCAAATCAATTGCTGACCAGACCAACCTTCTGGCCTTGAATGCTGCTATTGAAGCTGCAAGAGCCGGCGAACATGGTAGAGGATTTGCTGTTGTTGCCGATGAAGTCAGAAAACTTGCTGCAGATTCCAGGAAAAGCACTGATGACATAAATGAGATTGTTACAGGCGTCCAGAAAGAGACCAAAAAAGTCACAGAAGCCATCAACAACGCTGACAGTCAGGCTAAAACCGGAAGCAAAAATATTAAACAGGCTTTGAATAAAATTCATGAAGTCGCCAACGCGGTTAATACAATAAATTCCATGCTTGCCGAACTGGATAAACTTGCCGACGAAGGCCTGCAGAAAATTGAGAATATTGATAAAAGCATCAGTGAAGCTGCATCAACTGCTGAAGAAAACGCAGCCAGCAGTGAAGAAACCTCTGCTGCTATCGAGGAACAGACAGCTGCAATGCAGCAGGTGACGGTCTCTGTGCAGACTGTTAGCGGTCTTGCTCAGAAAACAGTTAACACACTTATGGAAAACTTCAAGGTTTAGAAAGAAAAATACAGCAAAAAAATTCTATTGAATGTTGCACACTTTCGATAGAAAGTGAAATTTGAATCTATATTGAATTCTGGATACAGAACTATTCGAATCCGGGACGAGTGCCGCGTCAACAGCAAAATGTCGTATAAAATCAGTTACAACCATTCAGAATCGTTAAATTTTTGAGGATTGACGCGACACTAGTGTCACGAAAACTTAATTGTGGATCATCAATTTAAGGTCAAAACCATATCAGCTGATGGAATCTACCAAATAATATGTTCGATAATTAGGTTTTTACGATACTAGTACCATGACAACTTAGTTGTGAGCCACTTATATACTTTAAGTTCATTTTATATCTTATGTTAAATATTAATCTTAAAAATAGTGAAGTGAAATTCCTTACAAACTTTATAAAAAAAGGACTGAAAAATGCAAGATCTCTTACCAGAGCACGTATTCTACTACTGGCAAATCAGGGAAAAGGGGACACTGAGATTGCAAAAA
>Ga0209639_1001594_pt1 | contig 21333 bp, 12 predicted proteins | sample EPASupsiteHSE605_FD_187268 | JGI IMG/M metagenome (GOLD analysis project Ga0209639, IMG submission 187268) | Bioremediated contaminated groundwater from EPA Superfund site, New Mexico - Sample HSE6-05 (SPAdes) (version 2) | ecosystem: Environmental > Aquatic > Deep subsurface > Groundwater >...
CTGAGCAAGGACGATAGTGAAGCGTTGCATGTGATGGGCGTTTCAATAATTGTTAATTTGCTTTATACAGCTTTATTGATGGTTTTATTTCTGGTATTTTCAGGTATGCTGGCTGACTGGCTTCGTTCCGAAGGAATTAAATCGTTGTTATGGCTTGCTGCTTTCTTTAGTTTTGGGACAGGAATCTATCAAACATTGAGTTACTGGCTGATTCGCATGAAACGCTTCCGGCTGAGTGCTTTGGGTCGCGTTGCTCAAGCAGTGGTGACAGCAGTAATTACATTACTTTTGGGGTATTGGAAAGTGCTAAATAATGGTTTGATTTTAGCGAGCGTTTCCGGCCTGTTTGCTGCATGCATCTGGTGGGTGGTCCCATTTTTCAAGGCTCATCTTGATGTGGTTCAACGAATAAGTTCTTCCGAATTGAAAAGAGTTGCATGGAAATATATAAATTTTCCTAAATTCAATACGTTTCATGCATTTCTAAATTCACTTTCGGGGAATTTTCCAGTCATGCTTATGGCTGCTTACTTTTCCAGTAAGGTGGTGGCCTATTATGGTTTTAGCCTTCGGATTGTATTACTTCCTCTTATGCTTATTTCCAATAGTATCTCTCAGGTGATGAATCAGGAAATGGCTGAAATGCTTAACAAAGGAATTTCAATTGAACAAAAGGTTCATAAATTGATGAACAAGCTCGTTTTATTTGGAATTCCGATATTTGTTATTTTGCTTTTGGCTGCTCCATTTCTGTTTTCTGTTTTTTTTGGAAAAGAGTGGTATGAAGCTGGTCAATATACCCGTATTTTAGCCCCCTGGCTTTTTATGGTTTTTCTAAACTCTGCATTTTCATTTATCCCTCCAATGCTTGATAAACAAAAACAAAATCTCATCATTGAAATCATCTATTTCGGGTTAAGAATGATTGCACTTTGGATAGGCGCTTCATTTATCGGAAATGTTTATTGGATGTTGGGCTTATACACTGTTGTGGGATGTATGATGCTGATTTATTGTCAAATGTGGATAGTGCGAATTTCAAAAACAAAAACAGCATGACTGAATTTTGGAACCAGAGAACTAAGCGTTATGGTCACACAGGTTGGAGTGATCAGGCGATCTATTTTTATGATCAGAAGATTCGTTTAAATACGATAGCTTCTGTTCTTGATGAACTGGATATTAGCGGAACCGCTTTGGACTATGGTTGTGGGATTGGAGACTTTTCGAACCTGCTTGGCCAAAAATTTGAAAAGGTAATTGCAACTGATTCGTCGGACGAAGTGTTAAAACGTGCCCGTAAAAAATACACTAAACCAAATATCAGTTTTGTCGATTTTCCAAAATTCTGCTTAAATACAGAACTGGGTCTTATTCTTGAAATTACTGTATTCCAACATATCCTGAATGATGAGGATTTGGTTGCTCTGCTGAGAGAGTTTCACAAGAATTTAAAGCCAGCGTCCTACATGTTGGTATTAGATTCTTTTTCAGATAATGATCGGGTGAATAATTATACTCATTTGCGTAAATCTGCCCATTTTATTAAAACAGTTGAAGATGTTGGTTTTCAAACAGTAAGTGTTCGGAATTTTTATCACCCTGATTATGTTCCAACTCCTGAATTTAATCGTTACAGGAATAAATTTATTACAAAGATAGCCAATCGGCTAACTCATTATAAGGTGTTAATGGCTAAAAGCTTTTTGAAATACTGGGCAGGTATTCATGCACGTGATCATAAAGGATTAATCGAGGAATCATCACCTACTCAATTGATTATATTTCGAAAAAAATAATAAACTATGGCTGGAATTCAGGGTATAGTATCTCATTCATTACAATTTGAAGGCACACTCTTGCTGAATTCAATTTCGCAATATCCGGCAAATTGTTTTGTAGACAATGTTGCAATGCTGGAACATGCTGTATTGGGTCGCCGTGTTTTAAATAAATTTTTGAACGACAGGATATTTGTTGAAGATGAATCATTGGTTCTATGTTACGAAGGGGTTCAACATTCATATCCTGAAGAACAATTTGCGAGAAAGGTAAAGGATCTTTATCATGAGTTTGGTCGTGATTTTATCAGTCGGGTAAACGGAAATTTCTCCTGCTTTGTTTTTGATAAAAAGCTACGTAAACTCTTTGTATATACCGACCATCTGGCTACAAAACCCGTTTACTATGCTGTACGCCAGGATTCTTTTTTCTTTGCGTCGGAACTAAAAACGATTACCCGCTGGTTTACTCACTTTGGAATTAGTTTTGGGGTGAATCAGGAAGCTGCCTATTATCTTGCATCAACAGGTGCTATGATTGGTAACTTAACACTGGTTGATTCTGTCTTCAGAGCGATGCCAGGACTTTGTCTTGAATTTGATTTAGATACCCGTAAACTTTCATTGTTCAACTGGTTTCAATTTGAAAAAAAACAAAACCAATCAATCACAAAGTCAGAGGCGATTGAAGAAATTGACCGCCTGATGATGAAAGCTGTTTCTAACGAATGGAGTAAAGATAAGGCCTATAATTTACGTCATTATGCTTTGTTGAGTGGCGGGCTGGATTCTCGCTGCAACCTTTTATTAGCTCACGAGCAGAAGTTTAGAGAGGTATTAACCTTAACGTTTTCGCAGTCGGGGAGCCTTGATGAAAGAATTGCCCGGAAAATTGCCTCCAGTTTGGGTTTTGAACATGTTTTTCGTTCACTCGATAATGGTAATTATCTTATGAATAACGTGGATGAGTTTATCAGGTCGAATGATGGATTGAATAGTTATATTGGTTCTGCGCATGAATACCGAGCTGTTGAAATATTGAATCATCAACCTTATGGTTTAATGCATTCGGGTATGATTGGAGATGCAGTGTTTGGTTCGTTTCTGATGCGGTTAGGGGAGTTTAAATCGAAGATCAGTCTTGTGAATCAATATGATACTTCCGGATTAAAAGAGCATTATGCAAATCGATACAATGAAGATAATCTTGAATTATACGGATTTGAACAGGCTATTCCGAATGGTGCACTAAACGGCGACCGGAGCGAAAATAACTTTATCGATATAGCGTCTCCGTTTTACGATCGTGATTTGATTTCATACTGCCTTACTCTGCCAGATGCAATGAGGTATGGTGAAGCAATATATATGGACTGGTTTTTGAAAAAACACCCTGTAATCTCTGATTTTGTATGGGAGCGTGCGGGAATAAAACCCAGATCTGCTCATCTGACTCATTTTGCATTCCAGATAAAACGATACAAAGTTGCCTTAATGAAAAAACTGGGGATTGATATAGTATCAATGAATCCTTTTGAGCTTTGGCTTAAGCACAATAAAGCACTTCCTGTATATCTGGAAAATGTCTGGAATAGTGAAAAATACAGATTGGATAAACTTGATTTTGCAGAACTTATTCAGGAAATTTATAACCAGAACAATCGTTATGACCGCTTTCAGGTAATTACGCTCCTGCTTGCTCTGAAATATCATTTTGAACAGTAAAATTATTCCTCATGAACAAAAAACGTAAACTATTACTCATAGGTTCCAATGGGGTGCATTTACACAATTATATTCAGCTCATTGACGGATTTTTTGATGAAACAGAATGGCTCACGAATGAGGTGAATGCTGATGATCCAGTCCATTCTGTTGCCATGGATTTTTCTGTTTTTAAAAACCCATTAAAAACCAGGCATACAATAAAAGCTGTCCGAAAGAGAATTCTTGAATTTAATCCGGATGTTATACACGTTCATCAGGCAAATTCTTATGCATGGATAGCATTAAAAGCTTCTGAAAACCTGTCGATACCTGTAATTGTAACGGCATGGGGAAGTGATATTCTGTTAAATCCGGAAAAGGGTATCTGGATGCGTAAAATGGTACGATATATTCTGAAAACAGCTACAGCGTTTACCTGTGATTCATGGTTTATGGCAAACCGGATGAATGTTCTTTTACCGGAACGGAATCTGGACATAATGATTGCGAATTATGGAATTTCTACTCAGAATATATCTGTATATGATAAAGAAAAGATATTCTATTCCAATCGGCTACATAAATCGTTGTATCGGATTGACAGTATTATTGATGCGTTTTCATTGTTTTTAAAGAATGAGCAAAACCGCGACTGGAAATTGGTGATTGCAGCCACAGGAGAGTTAACCGATTCACTGAAACAGAAAGTCCATAACTTGCAGATTTCCGATAATGTTGAGTTTGCCGGATGGGTAAGCAGTTCTCAAAATATTGAATTTTACTCAAAAGCAAGCTTTTTTGTATCGGTTCCAGAAACAGATGCAACATCTATTAGTCTGCTCGAAGCCATGTATTATGGTGCGATTCCGGTAGTATCCAATTTGCCGTCGAATCTTGAGTGGGTAAATGATGGTATAAATGGCTGTGTGGTTCAAAATCTGAACAGTGATTTTCTGTTACCAGCCTTGTTGGTCAATCAGGAAGAAGCCCGAGCCCTTAATCGTAAAATTATAGAAGCAAAGGGGACTAAAGAGGTAAACCGAAGGCTCTATTTGTCGTTGTATGAACGTCTATTCCGTCAGTAAAGAAAGATGAAAACTTATAAGATTTGCCATATTACAACTGTACATCCCGAAAAGGATATTCGAATCTTTCAAAAAGAGTGTGTTTCGCTGGCTCAAAATGGATTTCATGTAACTCTTTTGGTAAGGGGAGAGGTCTCTGATAATGCAAACAATGTTGAAATTAAAGGCATTGGAACGTTACCTTCGAACAGAATAAGACGATTTTTGTATGGAGTTAATGCTGCTTACAAAGCTGCTATGCAGCAAAATGCTGATTTATATCACATCCATGATCCGGAACTTCTTTTTGTTGCGTGGCGTTTGGTGAGAAAAGGGAAAAAAGTTTTGTATGATTCTCATGAAGATATGCCCCGGCAGATTATGAGTAAACACTATATTCCGTTATGCTTACGCTCTATGGTTTCCAGCATAGTTGAAAAGATTGAAAATTATTTTGTAAAAAAAATCAGTGGGGTTATTGCAGCCACTCCTGTAATTGAAAACAGGTTTAGAAAGATTAATTATCAGTCTGTTAGTATTTGTAATTATCCCTCACTTCGCGAATTTGATTTAAGTACCGATTGGGCAAAAAAAGAACCGGAGGTTTGTTATGTTGGCGGGATATTTGATGTGAGAGGAGGGGACGAAATGGTTCGGATGTTGCCGCTTACAAACGTAAAACTTAATCTTGCCGGAAACTATTCTCCAAAATCGTATCGTGAAAAATTGTCAAAACTTGAGGGATGGAACAAGGTTAACGAATTTGGGTTTGTTAATCGTGAGGAGATAAAGGCAATTCTGAATAAATCTATTGCAGGCTTATTATTACTGCACCCTTTGCAAAGCTATAAGGATTCACTCCCGATAAAAATGTTTGAATATATGGCAGCAGGAATTCCTGTTGTTGCATCTGATTTTCCTCTCTGGCGATCTATGATTCAGAAAAATGAGTGCGGTGTATGTTGTGATCCGCTGAATATTACTGAAATTGCCGAAGTAATAAACCAATTATATTCTCATCCTGAAAAAGCCCGGAAAATGGGTGAAAATGGAAGAAAGCTGGTTTTAGAAACGCTAAACTGGGAAGCTGAAGAAATTAAATTAGTCGATTTTTATAACAGGATTTTAAATGCAGAATAATTCATTGATTTCGGTTGTTATCCCGTGCAGGAATGAGGAAAAGTATATTGGAGATTGCCTGCATTCACTGTTAAACTGTGCTTCAGACCATATTCAGCTTGAAATATTCGTGTGTGATGGGATGAGTGATGATTCAACTCGTGATATTGTTGAGACATTCAGCCGGCAATATGCGAATATATATTTAATGGACAATCCTGAACGGGTTACACCTGTTGCACTAAATCTGGGTATAAAGCAGGCCAGAGGGAGCTTGATTGCAATTTTAGGTGCACATGCAACCGTAAGTCAGCCCTATTTTATAAATGCGCTTGCTTCGTTTGAAAGAAATCCGGAGGCAGATTGTATTGGAGGCTTGATTGAAAATGAATTTGAAGATAGTCGTTCTGAAGCCGTAGGAATGGCGATGTCATCTCCTTTTGGAGTGGGGGATGCTCATTTTCGCACAGGAATGCGTGATGGGTTTGTGGATACTGTCGCTTTTGGAATTTATAAAAGGGAAGTGTTTGAAAAAATTGGTTATTTTAATGAATCACTTGCTCGTAATCAGGATGATGAATTTAATTTCAGAATGCTGAAGAATAATTTGAAAATTTTTCTGGATTTAAGTATTCGTTCCAAGTATTATGTACGTTCCAGTTGGAAAAAACTTTTTCAGCAATATTATCAGTATGGATTCTGGAAAGTGTTTGTAAATAAGAAACATAATACCATAACTACTCTCCGGCAGTTAATACCATTTTTGTTTGTTTCGGGTATCCTGTGCAGTTTGATATTGTCACTTTATTATTGGATATTCTTCGCTCTCTTTTTTGCCGGATTGATTCTTTGGTTTGTATTTGCATTAGTTTTTGCTTTAAAACAAACGTCCCGGTTTATCTATCTTTTACAAATATTACTGAGTTTTCTCATCCTTCATGTTTCGTATGGATCCGGATATTTACTTGGTATTTGGTATTTCTTGATTTTGCGTAAAAATCCATCTGTAAAACACACAAAATTAACACGATGAAAATACAGGGTTTGAAAAAAAAAGCAGGAGGATACGCAGGTATGGCATTGATGGCGTTATCATTTGCGATTCCGCTTTTTCCTCGTTTACTGCCTTTGCTGATCTTGATTGTCATTATATTCTTAATCATTGACAACCGTAAGCGTTTTGTAAACACTTTTGTGAACCCCTTAAAGAATATAAACGGAAATGTAAGCTTGATTCTTTTGTTTTTGCTCTATCTTGTGGGAATGAGCTATTCCGTAAACATGCAGTATGGATGGTTTGACATCGGGATTAAACTGCCTCTTTTGATATTGCCTTTCTTTGTTAATTCACAGAGTATTAAAACATCATGTTTACCGGGGATATATAAAGCGTTTATCGCTGCCTGTTTTATTTCTGTAGTTTATAATCTGCTAGCCTCGTTTGTTGAATATCAGGGAGATGTGTCTGTGTTTTATTATTATAAAGTAAGCAGGATGTTTCATGCGAGCTACCAGGCATTATATCTGTGTTTTGCATTAATTCTGCTACTGCATGTCTATTCAGACGCAGGAAAGATATGGCAAAAAATAACCCTGATATTTCTGATGATATTGTTTTCTCTCTACATCGTATTGCTTAGCTCTAAAGCAGGCCTAATAGGTCTGTTTCTTATTTGGACTCTTTATTGGATATGGATGGCCTTCAATTCTAAAAGGATTATATTGTTCGCTGTTTCGTTGATAGTGACTCTTGTTTTGATTTATGGGACAACAAGACTGTTTTCATATTCGGCTTCGCGTTTCCAGAATGCGGTAGAAACAATCCAAAAAAACAATCAGGGAGAAAATATAACCAACGGAACTTCCGAACGGGTAATGATATGGAAGGTTGCGGCGGGATTATTTAAAGAAAATCCGCTAGGAGTGGGTACCGGTGACGTGAAGGATAAGTTACTTGGAAAATATCTTGAAAACGGAATGACAGATGTTTATCAAAAGAAACTGAATGCACATAATCAGTTTCTTCAAACAGCAGTAACGTTGGGGATTCCCGGAATAGTACTGTTGTTGTTAAGCTTTATGCTTCCTCTTAAAAAGATAAATAGGAGCAATGCTTTTTTGCTGCTCTCTGCTCTTTTGTTGTACGGGATGAATTTTATGTTTGAATCCATGCTTGAAGTTCAGGCAGGGGTGACTTTTTTTGCATTCTTTTTGGCCTTGATTTCTTCGGATATTTTAGAGAGGAAGGTAAAAGATTAATTTTTTTTCTTCGCAATACGTTGTTTGTTACGGTAAATATAGATCGTTTCGTTTGCATTCATTGGATTGAGTGTGTAAAGCATTCTGTCCACAAATCCGGGAACAAAGGTTGCTTCATATTCCAGTAAAGGAAACTGTTTTTTTACAGTGTCTATTCTGTTTTTTAAATTTTTGTCTCCTTCAAACAGAACAAAGGAAGGCTGAAAATTTGGGTTTTCTTTCCAATTATAGCTTAACGAATCACACGAACGGGTATTGTCAACTTCATACACTCCCGGCCACTGTTTCAGGTAGAAAAGAGGAGGCATTTTCCCTGAACTGGCATTGGTGTTTTCGGTCATCAGGTAGTTTATATTTTCATATTTCGAAAGATATTTCATTGATTCAACGCGGGCTTTTTTCCCATAATATGTAAGCGTAAGGGGAAGCAACAATGTATTTAATATCAAAAATATACATAGGGAAATATCCAGAAATCGCCTGAAACTTTTTTTGTTTTCCTGATTAGCCAGATAAAGACCAGTTTGTCCAAGTAATATAAACATTGGAATAATTGTGAAAATGAACCGCTCTTGTTTGTTTGGGTAAAATGAATGGAAAATTAAAAAGAGAAGAGTTGGTAACCACACAAACATGCTTTTCCGGGATGATGCTTTGTAAAATCCGTACCAGTAAATCAGTCCGAGTGGTAAAAAGAGCAGCCCTGTAAGCAATGAAACATATGTGTACCATGCTCCGGTTCCATAAGAGTATTTGTTTGCCAGATTGTACAAAATATATTCTGTCATTTCGGCAAAAGGGCGTTTCCATATGATTAAATCAATTCCGCCTTGTATAAGTAAAATGCTGAAAATTACACCAATGGAAAAGTAAATGGTGGATTTTATCCTGTAAATAAATAATGTGCTGATGCCAAGTCCTAAAATATAGAAACCTGTTTGAAACCGGCACGAAAAAGCCAGACCTGCGATAAATCCGGCCCAGATTAAAAGTCCGGGTGACGGTTTGTTTTCTTGTTTGTATAGTAAATGTGTAGCACCCAGTAAAAACGGAATACAAAACATCTCAACCAGATTTCGTACACTTAGCCATGGGAAAATCCAGAAAACAGCCATCAGAAAGCCTACGTTGATCGCATTTTTTTTATCAGAAATGCGAAGGGTGATCGTGTATGAAAAATAGACTACCAGTAACGACATCAGTGCATGTAAAAGTCTGATGATAAACATTTTTACTGCTGGAGAAAAGTTTGCAAGTGCATCCATAATCCAAAAGAAACAAAAATGTACTCCAACATAGAAAAAACTATGCCCTTCAGGCTTAGGATCTTCTTGATTCCAGGGTAGCCAATGATTGTAATCATGACCGTCGACCCACGATTGTGATGCTTCAATAATCAGAAAATGATCATCATGATATCCAAATCCCTGTGCGAATATCACTGCAATAAAGCGGAGCAGGAATGCAAGAATCAGTATTTTGGGAAGTGTAAGTTTTTGAGTTAATTTGCTGAGAATATCTTCTTTCATTTTCTGATGTTTGAAATGCAAAAGTAAAGAATATCCAATGCTTGTAAAAATTCTGTTGATCTCTCCTTTTCTTGTTCTGGAAACGGGAACAAACACATTTTGGTTGATAATTTTATTTCGGCAAATTTTTTTAGCATCGTTCCTTCTCTTAACTTTGTAGCAAAGAATTTTGGTACATGCAGGCAGAATACACAGAGGATAGCATACGTTCGCTCGACTGGAAAGAGCATATTCGTCTCCGCCCGGGGATGTATATTGGGAAACTTGGTGATGGAGCATCGCAGGATGATGGTATTTATGTACTTCTGAAAGAGGTAATTGATAATGCGATTGACGAGTATGTGATGGGCTATGGGCGAAATATAGATGTTTCTATTCATGATAAAAAAGTTACCGTTCGCGACTATGGTCGTGGGATGCCCCTGGGAAAAGTACTCGATTGTGTATCAAAGATTAATACAGGAGCAAAGTACGATTCCAGGGTTTTTAAAAAAGCCGTAGGATTAAATGGAGTAGGTACCAAAGCCGTAAATGCACTTTCATCTTATTTTCGCGTACAGGCTATTCGTGAAGGGAAAACCAAAGTAATTGAATTTGCCCGGGGAGAAGTTGTTCATGATTATCCGGTAGAACCGAGTGATTTACGTAATGGAACCATGATTACCTTTACTCCGGATCCGGACATTTTTGTAAATTTCCACTATATTGCTGAGTACGTGGAAAAAATGCTTTGGAATTATGCCTACCTCAATAATGGTCTTACGTTGAATTTTAATGGTCAGAAATTTTTGGCCAAAAACGGTTTGCTTGACCTGTTGGATAACAATATCGATGGGCCTACACAATACCCGATTGTCCATATTAAAGAAGAAGATTTTGAATGCGCATTTACACATAGTTCAGATCAATATACCGAAGAGTATTTTTCATTTGTAAACGGTCAGCATACCACTCAGGGAGGTACACATCAACAGGCATTCCGTGAAGCTGTTGTAAAAACTATTCGTGAATTTTATAAGAAAGACTTTGATCCTACCGATATTCGCACTTCGATGATTGCTGCCCTGAGCATCAAAATTCAGGAACCCGTTTTCGAATCGCAAACCAAAACCAAATTAGGTTCGCTCTATATGGAACCAGATGGTCAAACGGTTCGTAATTACATCAATGAAATCGTAAAACGCAATCTTGATAACTACCTTCACATGAATTCCGAATCGGCCGAGCTTTTGCTCCGTAAGATTATTCAGTCGGAAAAGGAACGTAAGGAGATGGCAAATATTAAAAAAATTGCCAAGGAAAGTGCCAAGAAAGTGAGCCTTCATAACCGTAAGCTTCGCGATTGCCGCGTGCATTACAATAGTTCTGATGACCGACGTTTGGAAACTACGCTTTTTATTACAGAGGGCGATTCAGCAAGCGGATCAATTACCAAAGCCCGTGATGTGAATACTCAGGCAGTGTTTAGTTTGAAAGGGAAACCGTTGAACTGTTATGGGTTGACAAAGAAAATTGTGTATGAAAATGAGGAATTTAACCTCCTTCAGGCTGCGCTTAATATAGATGAAGATGTGGAAAATCTTCGGTACAACAATATCGTAGTTGCTACCGATGCCGACGTTGACGGTATGCACATCCGTTTACTGTTACTTACCTTTTTTCTTCAGTTTTTTCCTGATATTGTGAAAGCAGGACACGTCTATATTTTGCAAACACCCTTATTTCGTGTTCGCAACAAACAAAAGACTTTTTATTGCTATAGCGAAGAAGAAAAACAAGATGCGATTAAAAAGCTTGGATCCAGTCCGGAAATTACCCGGTTCAAAGGGCTGGGGGAGATATCTCCTGATGAATTCCGGCAATTTATCGGAACGTCCATCCGTCTCGATCCGGTTATCATGCGTAAAGATTCCGGTCTTCGCGAAATTCTCGAATTCTACATGGGAAAAAATACACCCGACCGACAAAACTTTATCATCGACCGCTTGCGCGTAGATGAAGAGATGTTGTAGAAAGAGAATTCTATTTGCTCGTTTATAGAATAAAGAACAGTTCCGTCTGTATTTTTTCGATAATCAGCAGATACATATCTGCTATCTCTTTTTGATAAAATCGGAATCAAAAGAATAGATAAAAATACATTTGTTAAAGTTCTAATTTTCAATAAATCAATTGGATTAACAATTATAGTGTATTTTCATCCTGCGGGCGTAAAACCCACATTTTCCCGTTTATAGATGTTCTGTAACGGCTCATCGGGGTATTTCCTGCCGGATCCTGAAGCAGCATCTTGGCCAGACAAAGGTAAAGATTGGGTAGCTTCTCGCGTAAAGTAACCGGATTTTCGAAAAAATGCTCTACAGCAACGGCAAAAAATTCCATATCGTTCGTGAAGGCGTATTCGCGGAAGAAATCATCGTTTGCCATAACTCTTTTGGCATACTCAACTTCGAAGTCATAATCAGCGGTGTATAGCTTAAACGAAGGGATTGTAACGTCATTCTGTTGTGAGATAATGAGTGCATGTGCAAACTCATGAAACCCAAGATTTATATTATCAACAGTAGTTTCAAATCCATGCAAAAAGTTATCCCATGCTAACGACATTACCCCCGAAATACTGGCACCACCATACATATAACTGTTTACCAATCTCGAATAAAACTGACTCGGATAAATTCTGAATGTATGAAAACAATCATATGTATAATAACGCAGGCCAAAAGTGAGCTTTACAGCAGTGGCGGCTATCAATAATTGCATTTCTTTTACAACTTCTAACTCTTCCATTCCGATAAAGCTTTTATCTTCCAGAAATCGTTTAATACGATAACCAAAAATAAGTTGTTTATCATGAGATAAGCTATTGTAATAGGCAAATTTTTGTTTGAGAACGTTTTCTTCTTCGGGAGTGAGCGAGGGGACACACTGGTTCAGATAGGTATATTTGAATTCTTTGTGATGTTTAAAACGGTATATATCAATGCAGTCTAAAACAAACAGAATAGGAGACCCCATGTGAACTTCAAAAATAATATAGGCAATTATAATTACGATTAATAGAGTGATGACAAATCCCATCGCGTGATTTTTGGTTTACAGAGTTCATTAAAGTACGAAAATAGTAAAAAAAACTTTTACAACAATTCACAAAGGGAAATTCATCGGCTTTTCGCGATGGTAATTTTCTGTTAGCAGAATATATTCCCTTATGAGCTTTGGTATTCGTTGTGGGTTATGAATCTTTGATTGAACACTCCGTTAAAATCGCCTTTCCGATTTTTATCGGGGGGATATGAGGCACACTCTGCCAGCTAATTATTGACGGGCAGTTTGTTCGATTACGCATTGGGCTTTTGTTCTTTTCTAATTTTTACCTTTATCTTATTTCGCTCTATTATTTCATAAGCACTGACGCTTAATATAAATAGCACGATTAAAACTGATCCTGCATAGGATATTTTCTTGCTTAGATAGTAAGTTTTGGGTTCGAATTTAAATTCAACAATGTGTTTTCCTGCAGGAATTGTCATTGCTCTTAGAACATAATCAACACGGAAGTGGTTGGTTATTTTACCATCAACATAAGCATTCCAACCATCCTTGTAATATATTTCAGAAAAAACAGCGACTTGAGGTTGATTTGAGTATGTATCGTAGATCAGATGATTAGGGCTATATTTTTTTTGTTTTATTGTTGCTGACGAGTCAAATTTGAGATCGCTTGGAACTAAACTTTTAAACGTCTTTTCGGCAACTGCTGTTGTTAAAGGATTCGTCGAGTCAAGAGATTCTATCTCCTCATTTGCATCCTTTACAAATCGAACCTCCTTCGCTATCCATGCAGGTCCATTCGCATACGGATTTTTTATCGGAGCATATTCGTTATTATATATTATATACTTGGTGTTTAACATGTTTAAAGTTGGAATCTTATTTCTTAATGTGTTATTAATTATTGTATCGTTATTACTTTTTAATGCGTTTACTAACATCTCATACTCCTTGTTGATTCTAAAAACAATTAGTTCTTCATATCTTTTTAATTTTGCACCATGATATCCCCCCAACGATTTATGAAAGTAAGAAGTTGAAGCGCTTATGAACGGGTTCTCAAGATTTAAAACCCTATAATCTGTCTCAAAATTAAGAGTGGAAAAAGCTATGTTCAGGTGCTTAAATTCGACATCGGGTATATTCGCAATTTTCTGGTTAATGGTTTTATTAAGAGTGCTATTTTCAGCCATTTCGGACTTTAAAATTTCAATATCAGCCACAGTTGGCTTGAAAGGCATGTTTTTATCAATTGTTTTAACCCAATGATGGCTGCGAGTGTCATTATTGAGATAACGTTTATTAACCATCCACAAATCAATTAGCACTAGGATTCCAATTGATAATATGAAAATATGTTGCTTGATTTTTTTCTGAATAAATAGAATGATTGAACCGGAAATAAGTATCATAAAGAAAATAGACCTTATTACGTCAGCTCTAAAAATAGCAATTCTGATTTTTTCAATTTCGGATTTAAACTGGTTTATTTGCTCAAAAGCCTGTGGATATTGAGTTATTTGTTTGTTGAATACCATTTCTTCATTTGTGCTTAAAAAGTTAAACCAAAGAGAAGGTAATAAATAGAATAGTGCAAATATCCCAATTGTTGCTCCAATAGTGTAGAATAGTTTCTTCTTGTTAACAGGGGCTTTGATTAAGTCATTTAAGAATAGTAGGCCAAGTAAGGGAAACGAGAGTTGAACTAAAATCAGCATCATTTTAGTATCCCTAAACTTATTGAATAAAGGCACATGATTGATGAAAAAGTCGAGTATAGGGCTATATTTCCATGATAGTAAAACGGCCAGAATGGAAGAGGCAAAGAATGCCCATTTTAACCTATCTTTAATGAATACCATTCCTAGAACAAATAACAAAAAGATTGTTGCGCCAAAATAAAATGCACCGCCAGTGCTATACTGTTCACCCCAATAGCTAAGGGTATTTTCAACGTTGCTTCGATATTCGGGTGAAACATCGTCGATTTCACCCTTAAAATCACCTAGCCGTCCAGCAGCACCTCCTTTAACATTTGGGATAGCTAATGACCAAACTTCGCCATAGCCTAAACTGTATTCTTTAATATAGTTGCGCTCTAGGCCTTTCATCTCAGAATTATCATTGGATTGATTGACTGAAATGGTTAAATCCGATTTTCCCCGATTTGTATATTTCCCATATTCATTGGTTAACAGCATATTTGCAGTAGTGGGGATTATTCCTAAAATAGTTGATAATAGCAGGAAAGTTGAAATTCTCATAAATGAAACAAGTCTCCGTTCTGCATAAAACTTATAAAGTTCAAACAGGACAATTGCAAGAATAAGGAAAAGCAAGTAGTAAGTTTCTTGAATATGATTAGCAGATAAATGCAGGCAGATAAAAACACATAGCAATAAGCCGCCTATTCTATGATTTTTTCTATAAGCATATACTAAACTTCCAATTATTCCAGGAATAAAGGCAATAGCATGGACTTTTGTATTATGTCCGCCTCCAAGGTATAGTATAAGAATTGTAGAAAATCCAAATGCGATAGCACCTACAATGCTTAACCAAGGATCTACTTCAAAACATATTAAAAGAATGTAAAAACAAACCATTGCTAAAACCAAATAGCTAAAGGGGCTTTTCAAAATATTAAAGAATATAAAACTTTCAACAGCACTTAATGAGTTTGTACTATTCATGGAAATTTGATAGGCTGGCATTCCGCAAAATGCAGAGTTCGTCCAAAGCGGATCAATGTTTTCCATTTGCCTGTAGTCAACAATTTCTTTACTCATTCCTATGAATTGGCTTATATCAGACTGATTTAGACTATAGCCATTGAATTGTGGCGCAAAATATATGGCACTAAGTGATATAAAGATTGAAATCGCAACTAAATGAGGTAAAAAGGAAGGTAACTTTTTCATGTTGTGAAATTTATAGTTTAAAACTATTTTCTTAGCCTAATGCATAACTTGTTTATATATACGGAAAATCTGCATAATATCTCCCCAATTGGGTGTATAGATGCGATTTTTTATCCTTAGTCAATTACAAATATACTGTAATATATTTCACAATTCACCGATTGGGGATTATTTTATCGAAATATTATTCGGGATTATGTATTTGATCCTGAGGTTTTCATATCAGCTTTATCATTCTGGGAAATTTTTGAATTCAAAAATTAATCCGAAGTCATTCCGCTATTAGTTATGGGTTATGAATCTTTATTTGGATATTACGCGTGAATTCTTCTTCCGGTTGTTTGATAAAACGCCGTGTTTTATGTCAGTTTTAAGTGTCTGTGTTTGAAAATAATTCCACCGATAATAAAATAGAATAATGTAAGTGTGATAATTGAGATGATTTCCGGAACAATACTGAATACCTCCATATTCATGATCAGCGTTTTGTCCAATGCGGAAATGGCATGAGTTGGGGTCATCAATCCCTGAATATTTATTGGGTAACCTGCTATTGTAAACCATGCTTCACTTTTTAGTGGAAAAGCAGCTCCCGTAAAAAACATAAATAAAAACATAGGAAAATTTCCAACAACCAGTACTTCATTTGCTGATTTGGTTATTGCTGCAATGATCAGGCTGAATGCAATAATTGACAAACTTGTCAACCCGGCAATAAAAATCATAATTGCGAGAGAACCTGTATAGTGAAATCCCAGTGATAGTGCAGTGAACAGAGTTAGTAAAACAGAAACAATCCCAACCATTAATTGTACAATACTAATCCCTCCTAGAAACTCAAAAGCTGTAAGTTTTGACAGTTTTAAACGCAGCATTGTTTTATTCTCAATTTCAGACACAAACGCGATGCTCGCCGTGAACATAAGCATTATTAATGACACAATAAGAATACCGGGCACGATCATATCAAAACCGCTTGCGGTTGCCGATGTACCCAATGCGGTTTCTTTTACCTCAACAACTTTTTTGTTATGCGTTGCGTATAGTGCATATTCGTTTAATAATTCGTTTGCCCATACGGCACTTATCAGGTAGTTTGTATTGGTTAAATCTCCTGTAAATTCAACCTTTGGCATAGCTGTGCTATCATTTAATTTCCGTTTTTCGATTGCCTGCGAAAACGAGCCATCAATAACGACCAAGGCATCGGCTTTTTTATTCTTTACCCTTTCAATACCGGTAATTTTGTCGGTCACTATATTCACCGTAAAAGGAATTGCAATTGAGCCTTCTTTTGTATTTTTTAAATAGGCTGCCAGAAAATTGCCATGGTTTATCTGTCGGTTATTTATCGATACGCCTTTGTCATTGTTCACTACAAGAATGGTATATTGGGGTTTCGAAGTTTCCATAATCAGGAAGTAAATGAAAATGAAAAAAGGCCCCATGGATAAAGATAGCAGAAGTACCCAATAGCTTCTTATTTGCTCTTTCAGGCTTTTGATTATTATGCTGATGGTTTTCATTGTCGTAAGCTTTTGCCGGTTAAATGAATAAATACATCTTCAAGTGTATTTTCACGAAGTTTTATTTCGGAAATTGTCAATCCGTTTGTTTCGGCTAAATTCTTTATTGCGGGTAATTGCTCGATGATGTTAGGGTGTTTAATTAGAACAGATTCGCTGTTTATCCTGATATTCATGGAGCGTAATGCAATATTTTCGGCAAACTGATTCTGCGCATTCTCATCACTATTTTCTAAAATAAGCTCAAGAACATCTCCTTCACCTACTGTTCTTTTTAGATTCTGAGGTGTATCTGACAGAAGTAACTTACCGTGGTCAATAATTGCAACCCGGTCGGCTAAACGGTCGGCTTCGTCCATGTTATGGGTAGTAAGAATTATTGTTTTTTCTTTTCCAAAGGTTTTGATAAAATCACGTACTAAAATCCTGCTTTGAGGGTCTAGGCCTGCTTCCGGTTCGTCAAGGATAAGAATTTCCGGATTATGTATCAGGGCAAGACAGATATTAAGCCGCCGTTTCATTCCTCCTGACAGATTAGCCGCCCTTACATTGGTTTTGTCCTCTAATCCCAAAAGATTTAACAGATCAATTGCGTTCGTTTTTACGGATTTTGAAGGAAGTCCATACATTTGCCCCATAAAGAGTAATTGTTCCATACACGTTAGCTTTGGATAAAAGATATTTTCCTGAGGGCAGTATCCAATGAGAGATTTGTGATCTTTTCCATGGCTATCATTAAAGGAGATTTTGCCTTCGGAAGGTGGCAATAATCCACAAATTATGCTGATGGTAGTTGTCTTTCCGGCACCGTTTGGTCCCAGTAACCCAAATATCTCATTTCTGAAAATCTCGAAACATAATCCGTCAACGGCTGTAAAATCTCCAAATCTTTTTTTTAGTCCTTCAATTTTAATCATTGTTTCCATTTGTGTCTGTTTCATTGACGTGCAGGGGGCTTTTGTTTACCATTAGCAGGATTTTACCCATAAACTTTCCTGCAAAAGCGTAAATATAATTTCAAAAATACGTTTTTATACCGATTGGTCTTGACATTTTTCTAATTGGGCATTATGCAATAAGCCGAAATTCTTTATACAGGTGCTGTCTGAAAAATTATAATTTTAATATATTTGGGGTTGTGTGTGACAACTCATTGATTTATAGTTGTCTGTATTAGGTTCGGGGGCTGAAAACGTTCGTTTTTTAACGTAATAATATTGAATTTATTTTAGTAAATATCTAGACATCTCCTGGAATCGTAAAATAAAATGTACTCCCTTTTCCAACATTACTTTCGATCCATATTTTTCCGCCTTGCCTTTCGATAAAGTCTTTACAAATGACTAATCCTAATCCGGTACAACTTTCTCCTTCGGTTCCCCTGTGGTTTGTGTTTTTATTGAGAAGAAAAAGCTTTTTAATCAGATTCTGCTCCATTCCAATTCCGGTGTCACTTACAGAAATCTGGACAAAATTATCAACAGTTGGTATTGCTGAAACAATGACTTTTCCTCCATTGCAGGTAAACTTAATAGCATTTGAAATCAAGTTTCTGATGGTAGAGCCAAACATGTTTTGATCGGCATAAACCATTAATTTTTCCGGAATCTCCGCTTTTATCAGGATTCCTTTTTTATTTGCTGATTCTATGTGCAGTTGCAGGTTTTGTTCAATCGTTGGAGCCAATAAGAATAGCTGAGGATAAAATCCTACCATATTTCTTTGTATTCGGGACCAGTCAAGCAGGTTTTCAAGAAGACTATAAATATTCCTGACCGATTTTTTTATTCCAACCAGAAATTTAAGCAGGTCTTCCTTCTCAAATTTATCCATGTCACTGACCATTATATCTGTTAATCCCAGCAAAGAGTTAAACGGGCTACGCAGGTCGTGGGCAATTATGGAGAATAACTTGTCTTTTTCTGTATTCAATAATTGAAGTTGTTCGCTTTTTTGTTTTAACTCGGCTTCCGTATTTTTACGTTTGGTAATATCTCTCAAAATAAAGACTATTCCAAAAGGCCTCCCTTCAGCATTACGAATAAGTTCTCCATTTTCTTCAAAATAGACAATGTTTTTATTGGGCAGTATCGCTCTGTATTCTCTGGTTCCTAAAGATAAGCCCTGGGTTATGAGTTTAAAATTTTCGATTGCCCGACTTTTGTCTTCAGGCAGTAAAAAGTCGGTGATAAAGTGTCCCAATAAATCCTTTTCGTTATTATGTCCTGTCATTTTTACTCCTGCAGGAGAAACCATCAGGATTTTACCGTTCATGTTGGTAATTGTGATATTGTCGGGGGAGGCTTTTAGGATAGAACTGTAAAGTTCTTCGTTTTCTTTTAATGCTTTTTCGAAGAGTTTTCGTTCTGTAGTGTCTCTGGCAATGCCATATATGCCGATGATAATTCCTGATTCGTCGTTCATCGGACAACTGGTTGTCGTATGCCAACGCCAGGTTCCGTCGGAGTGCTGAATACGGTATTCTACATCATTGGCACGTTCTTTTGTTTCGATTATTGTTTGCAAATAATTTATTATCAACTGAATATCATCCGGGTGGACAAACCGGGAGAAAGATTTGCCTGTAACCTCATCGGTAGGATGTCCCAGTAATACTGTCCATGCAGGTGAAACAAAAGTAAATATTCCCTTTAAATCTACTGTATAGATGATATCGTGAGAGTTTTCGACTAATAATCGGTATTTTTCTTCGCTCAGACGTAATGCTTCTTCGGTCTGTTTACGTTTTGTAATATCTCTGACAATTCCGTAAAGACCAATTAGATTTCCTTTTTCGTCTTTTAGCGGGGAACTGCTGGCTGAATGCCATCTCCAGCTTCCATCCATGTGTTTTATACGGTATTCTATATCACAGATACGATCCTGCTCTTCGAATGCTTTTTGAAGGTGATATATGCATCCTGCAATATCGTCGGGATGGATATACTGAAGAAAGAGAGTTCCAACAACTTGCTCTGCCGGATGTCCAAGCAATAACTTCCATGCCGGGGAAACATACGTAAATACTCCTTCTAAATTTATCGTTAAGATAATATCCTGGATGCTTTCAACCAGTAATCGGTATTTTTCTTCACTCAGACGCAATGCCTCTTCGGCTTGTTTCCGTTCAGTAATATCTCTGGCAATACCATAAAAGCCAATTATTGTATCGGTATCGTCTTTCAACGGAGCTCCACTTGTTGTATGCCAGCGCCAGGTTCCATTGGTATGAAGAACTCTGTATTCAACTCCTTCCTGGAGTTGTTTTGTCTCAATCACCTTTTGAAGGAAAGCAAAGCAGGTGCCTATATCGTCGGGATGAACAAAAGGAGGGAAAGGTTTATCAATAACATCCTTTACTTCATGTCCCAACAGTTTGGCCCATGCCTGCGAAACGAAAGTAAATATACCTTCTGTATTCAGGGTGTAAATAATGTCATGAGTATTTTCAACCAATAACCGGTATTTTTCTTCACTTTTTTGCAATGCTTCTTCAGTCTGTTTCCGCTCGGTGATGTCACGTTCAACAAAAAGTAATCCTGTAGGATTTCCTTGCCTGTCGTGCAATAGTTCTCCATCAGCTTCTGCATAGAACTTAGTACCGTCTTTATGTATCATCAGATATTCAGTAAGCGCAATTTTTTCACCTTTCAGCAATTTCTCCATTTGGGAAATGCTTCTTTGGAGGTGTGATTCATCGATAAATTCGAGTATATTTCGCCCGATGATCTCTTTGTCGGAATCATATCCCCACATGGTACAAGCTGTTGGAGAAGTACTTGTTATAATTCCTTCGAGGGTAGTAGTCGTAATACCACTGGGTGAAGCATCAATGATGGAGCGCCATAATTCACTGCTGGTGTGATGTACTTGTTCCGATTTAATCCTTTCTGCGGTTTTCCATACATCGTTCATGAGTAAGGTCATCTGGACAATGTCGGATTGGTCGTATTCCTGCTCTTTGTTGGCTACACCAGCAACAGCTACGATTTTGTCCTGAAAAAATACAGGGATGGCAAGAAATCGTTTCAGTTGCACGTGTCCTTCCGGATAACCTTTCTTTAGTGGATGTTCTTCTTCAAGATTATTGATAAGGATAGGTTTCCGTTGTCTGACAGCCTCTCCCCATATACCGGTTTTATCGAGGGAATATACTGTTTGGGGCTCAACAATGGCACATTCTTTCATTGCGTCTTTCGACCACGAGTTCATGGTAAATTCTTGTGTTTCTTCACTGTAATAGCTAATAAATCCATATTTACTATCGATGGTTTTTACCAATTCTCCCAATGCAAAATCAAGAAGTGCTTGAATGTTGTTGGTGTTATATTCCAGTATTTTTACCAGGCTTTTCAGACGGTCGTTGTGGTTTT
>Ga0209639_1001595_pt1 | contig 21312 bp, 24 predicted proteins | sample EPASupsiteHSE605_FD_187268 | JGI IMG/M metagenome (GOLD analysis project Ga0209639, IMG submission 187268) | Bioremediated contaminated groundwater from EPA Superfund site, New Mexico - Sample HSE6-05 (SPAdes) (version 2) | ecosystem: Environmental > Aquatic > Deep subsurface > Groundwater >...
CCCGATATATGGATAACGGTTCAATTTCTACTGCTGCCAGTTTTAAACCTGCGACTTGACAGGCAATTTCAAGGTTTTTCACCTGCTGCCTGCGTACTGCCAGGAAGAAAACCTCGGTCTTCTTCCCCTCCTCATCCTCAAAGTTTCGCAGGGGGAATATATCCGTAGACGCCTCTTCTATTGGGATAGGTAAAAAATTCGTTGCCTGGTAATAGACAGCTTCCTTCAACTCGTTCAGTTTCATACTGGGCATGATTAAATTTCGGATATAAACCTGCTGTCCGCCAACTGCTGATACTACGCGTTTACCCTGAAGTTTTAAATCACGAACCAAAACACCTAGTTCATCTCCCAGCTTTTCCGGATCAGCTATAACGCCTAGATCTACTGCATCCGTGGGCGTAGGCATACTGCCATATCTGACAATTTGCAGGCCATCTCTTTTTCTTTTCACCCAGGCCAGTTTAATTCTTTTGCTGCCTATGTCAATTCCAATCCCTGGCAAACGATTAAACAAGGTCTATCCCTCCCGAACTGTTTCAGCTCTAACTTCTAATTTTACCGTAGTCCTGGCTTCAATTAATAGATATTGTTAGATCAAATTAATAGAAATCTTTATGACTTTATATACGATTTTATTTTCCCTCGCTGAAGATCTGACCTCGCCATAAAATGAGGAGTTCCATCGTTGGGATCGTTATAAGAATAACCATCCATAAAAGTATAGACTACTTGTACGGTAACTGCTTTACTAACCCCTCTGAATTGTCCGGTAGATTTAAATTGATATGTACAGGTATTGGTGCCTGGTTGAGAATTTGTCTGCGTTATTTTAACGACATCCTCTATCCTAACATTACAGGTATCTGCACCGGAATTAAAACTTGTCTCGTTATTATCCAGCTGCAAAGTATTCGGCAATGTTTCCATTGATAAATATTCTGCCTGGCTAAATATTTGATATATGTTCTCCATGCCCCAATCTACCCCGGCATCTGCTGCCTGTTGAGCTTGCTGAGTCTCATAATCATAATGGCTGATCTTAAACTCCATACCGGCAACTCCAACTATGCCCATCCCCAGTACGCTTAGAACTAACAGAACCATTAAAGTCATGAGTATTGCACTGCCCTGCTGGGATGATAAACAGCGTGTCTTTGCTGGCATACCCGGTCCCTCCTGATAAACTCTAGACAAGCACTAAATGTGATGTTCACAGTTTTATCCAAATCCAACATCAAAAATTGCTTGTAGTCTGAGTCCATTTCATCCCATCACTGGATTGCAGTATTACTCCAGCACCTACAATAATAAACTGCCCGTTGCTGTTGGTAACACTGGTCAAATCATTAGTAACTCCCGAGGTTCTTTTCACCCACTCAGCCCCATTAGTTGAAGTAAGAATAGTACCTGAATCACCGACGATAACAAACAGATTATTTCCCCACGCAACACTATTCAGAGTATTACTAATATTTTCTGAGCTTTTATCACTCCAGCTTTCACCATCACTGGAGCTAAATATGGTTCCTTTTGTTCCTACCGCCACAAATATTTCATTCCCAACAGGCCCTCCGTAAGCAACCCCATTAAACTCTTCATTAGCCACTGGGTCAGACATTTCCCAAGAAACCCCGTCACTGCTAAGAAACATCTTTTGGAAGTCTCCAACAGCCACAAAAATACCATTACCCTGGGTTATATCATTACTTGAGGTTATATCATTAAGATCATGTCCGTTGGCACCTGCATTTTGATCGGCCCAGTGTATTCCGTCAGATGAGGTAATCACCCTGCCGTCTCCTTTACTGCTGACAGCCACAAACATATCATCACCCCAGGTAACAGCATTGGTATCATAAGACGTAGTGCGCAAAGTCCAATTTATACCGTCATTAGAAGTATAGATAACATCCTCACCCACTGCCACAAACATTGATCCATTCCATACGACATCTCTAACATCAAAACCATCTGCTACTCTCTGCCAGTTGGTACTATCATTAGCTGCCCAGATATTCCCCTGGCTGTCAACGATAACGTGCTGAGCCATTTCTATATAATTACTTCTTCTAGTGACACCGGTACTCAGAGAATAAAGAAATCCATTTACAGTCGCATCTATTTTTATTGTAAATAGACTATTATTACGAGTGAAGCTTAATCCGGTAATGTTTTCAGCGATAGGTGTCTTGGCATTCCCATCTCTATACAGCCAGTTATTTTCTTGCCTATAATAAACTACATCTTCTCCGCTGGTAGTAAGCAGCCTCAGCTTGGCACCTTCTTCCTGAGTTTCCGCTTCGGCAGCCCCCCGGATATCTTCTACAATAATTTGGGCAGCCATTCGGGCTGCGTACTGGGCATCAGAACTCGCGGCCTGGTTTTCGTAAGATTTACTGCCTACCCAATATACTCCCATCAATCCACTTAATACTACTGATACCAGAGCAAGAGCTACCAGCATTTCCACCAGCGTCGTTCCTTTTTCATTAGAACCTCTGCCCATTCGCGCTGCCTCTACTCTTTCCTCATTATGGTGCTCATCTGCAATATATGGGACTCAGTATCTCCTGATCGGTTTACTGTAACGGTGATATTATAAAGATTTTCAAATGAACTTATCTTCTTCATGGTAATATAAGCATCCATTTCCTGTGATGGATAATTATGGTCAGATAGAAATTCCTCGACCGGTACATCATCCTTATTATCAATATAATTTCGTTCTTCCCGTAGGTCTTCTAATACCGCACTGGCATAGTTGCTGGCAGTAGTTTCCTGTCTGGCTATAGCTATCCATCTGGCAGTAGGAGTAAAAATCCCTAGAATGCTGACGGTCAGAAGGGACAACAAAACCAGGGATACCAGCACCTCTATTAAGGTCAGACCTTTTTCATTATAGATTCCTTTATCTTCATAACAGGGCATTAACTTCCCCAACTTCCCCTAACTCTTTTCACTGGATTTATATGGAGATGTGCACACGTACTATTTCGGTAAGTTTAGAAGAAATCCTGCATGATAATCTATTTCTATGCAAAAACAAGCAGACATTACAGCTATATAAATAATCCAATATAGAAATCCAGTATCTGTGCTCCATATAACCAGACCAGCCAGGCTGATACAGCCATAAAAGGACCAAATCTTATCGCAGTTTTACGATTGGCTTTTCTTTGAAAGATTAGTACTAATGCCCATACTCCGCCTGCCAAAGAGGAAATAATAAGTGTTGTGATGGATCCTGCTAAGCCAAGAAATGCACCAATGACCCCCGCCAGCTTAATATCTCCGCCCCCCATTCCGCCACGGGAAATTACAGCAGTCACCAGAAATATTCCAGCAAATGCGACAGACCCCAGAGCTGCAGACTTAATTCCCAGCGTAAATGGCGATAGACAAAGCCCCATAATTATACCCGGATATGTTACACGGTCAGGTATAATTCCTTCATTAATGTCGGTAAAGGAGACTATTATCAAAATGGATGTAAATATCCACCCGGCCAGTGTATTCATCGAAATCCCCCACTTAACATAAACCATTAAAAAGGAAACTGCAGTTAGTATTTCTATTAAGGGATAACGAAGGCTGATTTTAGACTGACAATAGCGGCACCTGCCGCCAAGGCATAGATAACTCAAAACCGGTATTAAATCCAAGGCCTTCAGACTACTACCGCAAACCGGGCAGTGACTCCCCGGCCATACCACCGATTCCCGACGGGGAATGCGATAAATAGCTACATTAAGAAAGGAGCCAAATAATAAGGCAAAAATTATTATAATAATGCTGTCAAACATTTAAAACCTCTTTTAATAGTATCTTCTAATTCACTTATGAAAGTACCTCTTGTTATCCAGATAACAAGAGGTACTTTATTAGTTATTAAGTTGATAATTTAGTGCCTAGCACCATTTATGTTTCATTTATTCTGTTATTGCGGCTACAGCCGGAGTTACCTTTCCGGTTGCCTTATCATATGTTGCTGTAGCTGTATATTTTTTATTAGTTACTGGGTTTGTAGGAACTTCTTTCAAATAATGTTCAGTAACTAATGCATCAATATCTGTAAGATCTTTTTGATTTGCATCACAATATAGTTCTGCAGCCTGCGTAATAATAGTTATATTTGCTGTATTTGCATCCTGTTTTGATTTTGCTAAAACACCATTATATTTTGGTATTGCAATAGCTGCCAGAACTGCCAGTATCGCCATAACAATAACTAATTCTATTATAGTAAAACCCTTCTGATTGTCTTTTTTCTTTAACATAGCCCGTATTTTCATTAACATTTATGTAACATCCTCCCTGATTTATTTCACTAATTTTAATCCAGCAATTGGAGAAACATACCACCTCCCCATAATTGTAATTTAAAAATGGTGTTCAAAATAAGCTGCAAGTTTAATAACGTTCTTTTTAAATAATACAATATTTTCTAGTAAGATAATATATTTAAGTTGTTTAGATTATTGTCAGCCAACCAAATTAATCATGTCGAACATTGGTAAGAGAGTTGCTATTATTACTCCCCCTACCAATACGGCTACCACCAGAATTAGCACGGGTTCGATAACTGCCATAAGGGCATCTACGTTATGGATTAACTCACGTTCGTAATAATCGGACATACGCATGAGCATATCATCCAGACTGCCGGTTTCCTCGCCCACCGCTATCATCTGGGTTACCATTGGTTCGAACACCCCGGTTTCAGCCAGGGGATTGGTTATGGATTGGCCTTCCTTAATACTTGCGCAGGCCTTTGATATGGCCCGGCCTATTACGGCATTTCCCACTACCCCCTCCATCACTTCAAGAGCTTGCAGGACAGGAATGCCTGACTTAACCAATGTTCCCATGGTACGGGCAAAACGGGCTACCGCTATGCGGCTTACTGTCTTCCCTATAATCGGAAGATGCAGGTACATATTGTCATAAAATAATCTGCCCTGGCGGGTTTTGCCTGCCCGCTGCATTACAAATACCAGAAGAGCTATTCCAAGAATAATAAAAAGACCCTGTTTTTTTACTATAGTGCTTAAACTTAACAAGATCCGCGTAGGCATAGGAAGTTGAACCCCGGCAGATTCAAACATGCCGATAAACATAGGCATCACAAATGTAATTATGAAGAATACCACCAGAATAGCAAATATACTAATAAGCGCAGGATATATGGAGGCAGTTTTGACCTTGCTGTTAATCTCCTGCTCCCTTTCCAGATGATAACTTAGTCTTTCCAGAACGGGAACCAGCACCCCTCCCAGTTCTCCGGCTCTTACCATATTTATGTATACCCCTGAAAATATCTCCGGATGCCTGGCAATAGCTTCCCATAGTGCTAAACCAGCCTCTATGTCCTCTTTAATTTTTTGTACTGCTTTCCTCAACTTAGGATTTGGGGTTTGTTCCCCCAGTATTCTGAAACAACGCATTATTGACAGCCCTGCAGACAGCATGGTAGACAGCTGCTGCGTAAATACCATCTGGTCACGAATACTTACCCTCTTGAAACTATGCAGACCAAAATTAAACTGTATATCATTACTGGTCTGTAGTACTTCTTTTAATGAAACTATATAATAACCCTGTGCTTGCAGCCTTTGCACTACTATGCTCTTATGCTCTGCCTCCAGGGTTCCAGACTGTATGCGGCCTTTTTGATCCCTCACCCGGTACTCAAACTTCAAGTTTTCTCACCCCCGTTATCCTAAAACCCTTCAACATTGGTTTGTCGCTTGCTTAATTCTGCCATTGAGATTTTCTTTTGCTGATAAAGTACTTTAAGGGCTTTATCCATAGTGATCATTCCAAAGGAACTGCCGGTTTGGATAACTGAATAAATCTGATGAATTTTGTTTTCTCGAATGAGGTTTCTGATGGCGGGGTTATTGATTAGTATTTCTGCAGCAACTACTCTGCCGCTGGCGTCCAGGTTGGGAACTAATTGCTGGCTGATTATACCCTGCAGGGAAGCCGCCAGTTGTATCCTGATGTGATCCTGCTGGTAAGGCGGAAAAATGTTTATCACACGTTCCACCGCTTGAGCGGCACTTCCTGAATGAAGTGAAGCCAGGACCAGGTGCCCGGTCTCAGCTGCTGTCATTGCTATTGATATAGTTTCCAGGTCGCGCATTTCTCCAATCAGAATAATCTCAGGATCCTGACGCAATGCCGCCCGTAAACCCTGGGCAAAAGATACGGTATCACTTCCAATTTCTCGTTGGTTAATGATACATGTTCCATGGCGGTGCAGGTATTCGATAGGATCTTCCAAGGTAAGAATATGAGCATTCTTATTATGATTTAATAGATCAATCATAGCTGCCAGAGTCGTAGACTTACCACTGCCAGTTGTCCCCGTTACCAGAATTAGACCTCGTTCCTTCATTGCCATCTCTTGAACAATAGATGGTAAGCCCAGGGTATTAAGTTTTGGAATTACGGCTGGTATCAATCGCAGGGCAGCCGCCCATGAACCGCGCTGAATATATAAATTAACTCTAAGCCGGCCTACTCCAGGCAAAGAGTTAGAAAAATCCGCCTGTCCTTCTTCTTGAAATCTTTGTTTTATTCTTGCATTAGGAATAATTTCTTCCCCAATTTTCCTGGTATCCTCGGCACTCAGCGGCTGATCACCGGGCACTGACAAGAGCTGGCCGTTAACCCGGTACATTGGTGGTTGAAACACAGTTATATGGACATCAGAAGCCCCCATTTGAACGCCTCTGGTTATTATCTCCAGAGCTGTTTTTGCTGTCATTGCTTATCCCTCCAGGAAAACTGCCTTTACTACCTCTTCCAGGGATGTTAAACCCTCTTTGGCCTTGGCAATACCATCGTTTTTAATAGTTATCATACCTTCCGCCACTGCAGCTGTCTGCAGTTCATCCGAATTATCACCCCGGTATATTGAAGCACGTACCCCCGGCCCCATCAGCATGATTTCATGCAGAGCAATCCTACCCTGGTAGCCAAGCTGTCTGCACATGTTACATCCAACTGGCTGGTAAAACTCCTGCCCACTTTCCTCCGGTATGCCTATTCTAACGGCAGTCTCCCTATCCAGGGTATACTTGGTGCGGCAATTTGTACATAGATGGCGTACCAGGCGCTGCGATACGACTCCCGCCAGCGAGGTGGCAAGCAGATAGGGTTCTATTCCCATATCGGTTAAACGGGCAACTGTTCCCGCGGAGCTGTTGGTGTGAAGGGTAGACAATACCAAATGGCCGGTCAATGCAGCTTGTACTGCCAGCTGAGCTGTCTCATGATCACGGATCTCTCCTACCATGATAATATCCGGATCTTGTCTTAGAATAGAGCGGAGACCGCTGGCAAAAGTAAGGCCTGCTTTGGGATTAATCTGGACCTGGTTTATACCTTCCAGAGTATATTCAACCGGATCTTCCAGGGTTATGATGTTTTTGTCTACGGAATTAACTTCGGAAAGAACAGAATAGAGGGTAGTTGTCTTTCCTGAACCAGTGGTACCGGTTACAAGAATCATTCCATGCGGTCGTCGGGATAATTGGAGCAGCCTTTCCTTGTTCCTGCTGCTTAAACCCAGGCGATCAATTCGAGTCAAAGCATTGGCTCGATCCAATACCCGCATCACTACTTTTTCTCCGTGAGAGGTGGGCAGAGTGGAGATGCGAAAATCAACATCCCGGCCTTCCATAATCATACGGAAGCGACCATCCTGAGGAATTCTTTTTTCAGAGATATCCATACCAGCAATAATTTTAATACGCGAGACCACTGCAGCCAGAGACGCCTTTGGTAAGGACAGCACTTCGTAAAGTTCCCCATCCACACGAAATCTAACCCTAACATCTAATTCCTGAGCTTCAATATGTATATCACTGCAGCGCCCCTGCACTGCTTGAACAAGCAAAGAGTTTACCATGCGGATAATTGGAGCATCATCGTCCATTGACTGAACGTCTACAATTCCCGATATTAATTTTTTCCCGTTCTGGCCGAGCTCGCCTAATATTTTTTCCATATTGGGGTCTAATCGGAAAGCTAAGAATTGACGTGCAGCAGTATCTAACTCTTTCTCGCTGGCCAAGACAGGTACTACTTCTAAACCGGTTGCCATTCGCACATCATCAATAATCTGGTGATTTAAAGGATCGGCCATTGCCAGAGTAATGGACTTGTTATCCCGCGAAATTGGCAGCACTTTATTTTGACGGATAACCTGGGGAGGTAAAAGCTTTACCGTTTCAGGATCAATGTTCATTCGGCTCAGCTTTACGTGGGGGATCCCCATAACAAAATCCAGGGTGTCCTGTAACTGCTCCTCGGTTATTATTCCTCTGTCTACTACGATTTTGCCTATCTTTTCGCCCGTTACCCATTGTTCATGGAGAGCTGACTGGAGTTGTTCCTGGGTTATGAGTCCAAGGTTGGCCAGGATTTCGCCTGTCTTCCTGTGTACCACGCCTTTAACCCGCTCAAACTTGCCCTCACTATTTTCCGGGCTATTTTCCAGCTTATTTTCAACGTTATTTTTCAGGTTATCCACATATACCTCCTGTACTGGTAAACAAATACTCCATTCACCAATTCGAGGTATATTTCTACATAAATTCGGGTGATTCCTTTAATTATTCAATGTTAATTTATATGATCTATTAGATATCATAACGGGCTGCAATAGGCATTCTCCGCCCAGCCCCAAAGGCCCGCGAGCTGACTTTTAATCCTGGAGCTGCCTGTTTGCGCTTGTATTCGTTCCTATTGACGGTCTTGATAACCCAACGTACGGTTTCCGGCTCAAACCCTTTAGCAATAATATCATCACTGGAAAGGTTCTCTTCTATGTAATAATTCAGGATGGAATCTAGTACCGGATAGGGGGGCAGGGTGTCCTGATCAACTTGTCCCGGCTTTAATTCTGCCGAGGGGGGTTTCTCAATCGTTGCCCATGGAATTATTTCCTGGTTCTTATTGATATAGTTTGACAGCTCGTAAACTACGGTCTTGGGAACATCGGCCAGGACGCTGAGACCTCCGCACATATCCCCATACATGGTACAGTAACCCATGGCTATTTCGCTTTTATTCCCAGTGGAAAGCACCATTGCTCCAAATTTGTTGGCAAGGGCCATAACCAGATTACCGCGGATTCGGGCCTGAATATTTTCTTCGGCAACATCTGATTCTTTACCCGCAAAATGTTCCCGCAAGGTATCCATATAAACTGAAAAAATATCGGCAATAGGTATAATCTTAAACTCAATATGTAAGTTCTTAGCCAGCTCCTGTGAGTCATCCACACTGCCAGCTGATGAATATACCGATGGCATTGACACCCCTAAAACATTTTCTTTGCCCAGCGCAGCAACTGCCAGGCAGGCTGTCAGTGCTGAATCAATACCTCCCGATAGACCTATTACAGCCTTGGAAAAACCGCTTTTACGGAAGTAGTCACTAATTCCCAGCACTAATGACTGATAAAGATAATGCATGACCTCATGAGGAGGGTCCATTTCAGCCTTTCCTGCCATTTCAGTATCAATAGTCTCAACCTGTTCCTTAAACGCCGGGAATAAAGCTGCTATTTCTCCATTCTTATCTACAAACATGCTTTGACCATCGAAGATGAGTTCGTCATTAGCTCCCACCTGGTTGACATATATTAAAGGCACCCCCAGGTCTTTGGCATGTTTACTCATCAGTCGGCATCTTACGTCTTCTTTATGAAGGAAATAGGGTGAAGCAGATATATTTATCAGCAGGTCAATACCCTTTTTGGCCATTTCCGCGATTGGGTCGAAATCATATATTACTGCACCCTTCCACAGATCCGGTTCGTTCCAGGCATCTTCACATATTGATATGCCCAGTCTGAGACCCTTAAACGTGACAGTATCAACCTGATCTGCCGGATCAAAATATCTGGCCTCATCAAATACATCATAGGTTGGGAGCAGGGATTTATGCTGGGTCAATAGTACTTTTCCCTGATAGATTAATAGAGCCGAATTATACAGGCCATGGCCAGTGCTTTTCCCCGTTGACAGGGGCGCCCCGACGAGAATGCCTGTCCCTTCGTAAGCCAGAGATAACTCTAATATTTCCTGAATCGCCATATTAACCCTGTTTATAAAAGCCGGGCGTTCTAACAGATCACGAGGAGGATACCCTACCAAAAATAGCTCCGGTAATATCAATAAATCTGTTTCCTCTGCACAGCAATTTGACCAGAGCTCATCTATCATTTTCAGGTTGCCTGTAATATCTCCTACCACCGGATTCAACTGCGCCATGGCAATTTTCACTGTCTTGTCCTCCTATGCCATTTATTAGAGAATGATAAACCTTTTGCAGCTAATTTAACATTAACTTTTTATCATTTATTGATTGCATAATTTCATTTATTATAGTATCCAAATCCTTATTACTTGTGTTTACCCGTATATCAGCACAGGCATAAGAAGCTTCCCGCTCCTGCAATAGTTTTTCAATGTCCTGAACGCTCACATTCTTGTTAAGGAGGGGACGGGTTCCCTTTTTTCGGTTTACTCTGGAAAATATATCTTCCGGACTGGCATCAAGGCAAATTAAAATACCGTTTTCTCTCAAAGAATCAATATTTTCATTCTTAAGAACAGCTCCGCCGCCGGTCGCGATAACAACATCCTGCTGTTTTCCCACCTTAATGGCCATCAAGCTCTCCTCGGATCGGAACCGGACTTCCCCATAGCGTTTAAATATTTCAGCAATTGACATACCGTTAACCAGTTCAATTTCACGATCCATGTCCACAAATTGTCTTTTCAGCTTCTGAGCCAATCTAACTCCAACCGAACTTTTGCCGGTTCCCATAAATCCTATTAATACTATATTTTTTCCCATCGCCACACCTTTCCTGCGTAATCACAATAACGATCATAGGTCTCTCGAATCTGCTCCATAAAATCTCCGCCGAACTTGTCTAAAAATGCACCCGCAAGACCATAAGCCAGCATAGCTTCTCCTACAACGCTGGCCGCGGGTACAGCACAGATGTCAGAACGCTCCACATCTGCCTTTTGTTCAACCCACATTTCAGTATTTACGCTTACTAGTGGTTTATATAAAGTAGGAATAGGCTTCATGTAGGCACGAGCCCACACTGTCTCCCCATTACTCATGCCGCCTTCAATTCCCCCTGCATGGTTAGTGAGGCGGAAAACTCCCCTTTTCTCCTCGTAGTGTATCTCGTCATGAACCTTTGATCCAGGAGCACTTGCATTATTTATCCCATCACCTATTTCGACCGCTTTAATTGCCGGAATAGTCATCAAAAGCCCGCTCAACCGAGCATCTAATCTGCCTTCCCAGCTGGTATAAGTACCAAGCCCTGGAGGCACCCCTAATGCACCTACTTCGAAGCTCCCCCCCAATGACTCCCCTTCAGAGCGTGCTTTATCTATATATTCTATCATCTGGGCCTCTTTGCTATGGTCAGGGCACCGCAATGGAGAGGACTCAACCCGTGCCTGAAAGTCCATCAATCCCTGCAGACTAATGAGTTCGGGAACTGCCCTTATTTCTCCAATCGATAAAACCTGACTGTAAATGTATATGTTAAAACACTCTAAGAATTTCCTAAAAAATGCCCCCGCTGCGACTCGAGAAGCAGTTTCCCTGGCACTGGCCCGCTCCAGGATGTTTCGCATATCAGCATGATTATATTTTATGGCTCCCGGATAGTCAGCATGACCGGGACGAGGCCTTTTTACCGCACGTTCCCCGGAATGCGGAGTACTTTCTACAGCCATAATATCCTGCCAGTTTTCCCAATCCCGGTTCCGTATAATGAAAGATATAGGGCTGCCAGTAGTCAATCCTGCCCTGACCCCTGATAATATTTCAACTTGATCTGTTTCAATATTCATGCGCCCGCCGCGTCCATAACCCTTTTGCCGTCTCTGCAATTGCATGTTTATGTCTTCTTCACTGATATTCAAACCAGCCGGCAGCCCTTCAATAATAGTAATCAAACCCTTACCATGCGACTCTCCAGCCGTAGAGTACCTCAACATTACAATCCCCCTATTTCTTTTTTACATATCCACCCCGGAAATGCTTTGGTTCCATAAATACCACAAAGGCTTCGGGCTCCATTTCATAAATCTTAGCGGTTACCTCCCGAGCCAATTGGCGTTTCAATACCATATTCATAACAATCTTGTGACCCGCTAACCCCTCGGCATCCCAACTAGTAATAGGATAACCTAGGTTTCTCAGTTCCTCAACGATATGTCCATGATCTCGATCAATAATAGCCTGCACCCCACGGTAGCCCAGAGCCAGTCGGTCTTCTATGACACTCCCCACGATTACCCCCAGTGAAAACCCCAGGCAAAATACTGCCAGTTTTATTGGATCATTCAGTGCTCCTACTACCATACCCAAGGCTATTGTATAAACCAGAATTTCAACAAACCCTATTATGGCAGCTGTCCATTTGTCTCCCCTTATTATAAGAATCATACGAATAGTACCCAGGGAAACATCGGTTATCCTAGCAAAAAAGATAAACAAGAGCTGTAAAACCATATTGTTCCTCCTTATTCCCAGCTTTCTGGTTGTTCTTCTGATACCCTGACACGTCCACCTGGGTGAACAATTACATACCTTAGGGTATTATTATTCCGTAAGGTAGCCGTTCCCGGCGTCATATTAGTTGCTCCCGAAGGTAAAAAACTACAAGTAGGCTTGGTAGCCCTGAGAGGGAACTTTGTATTACCGACAAATTCAGTTCCAGAACTAAGATAATAATACTTTGAACCTAACTTATATTTTGCATAAGAAGGATAAAATACTACATCTTTCTGCTGACCACTGGTTATGGCTTCCTGTCGCGCCATTCTGAGAACTGAAGCCATTTGCTGGGCATCTGACTTTAGCTTTGCAGCTTCCAATGTTTTGGTAAAAATTGGCATGGCGATTCCGCATGCCAAAGCAATAAATGCCATTACTATTATAATTTCCAGTAAGGTATAGCCTTTATTATTTCGAATAACTATTGAGCAACACTTCTTTCATGAATGCAACTGGTGGTTTAACACCGGTTAAAATCTCCAGAGTAAGTGCTCCTTGATGAACCAGCATGGACAAGCCGTTAATGGTCTTAAGATTCCGTTCCTGAGCCATAGCAAGAAAACGGGTGGTTAACGGATTATAGATAAGGTCATAAACTAGTGCCTCAGAATGTACTTTGTTAAGTGATGTAACAGGTATACCTTCATTATGCGGCGACATACCTACCGGGGTACAGTTAACAATAAGGTCCGCCTTCTGACTGAGGGTGATAAATAATTCATCATCCATCTTAGCTCCCGTGCCCTTGCCCTTCTGTAACTGGTTGACGAAACTGGCCAGTTCGAGAGCCTTGTCATGATCTATATCAAGAATGTTTATTTGTTCAGCTCCAGATTGAGTCAGTTCATAGACCAGCGAATGAGCCGCCCCTCCTGCCCCTATAATTAAAACCTGTTTGAATGAACTTATCCCTTCTTCTCTCAGGCTGGCCATAAAACCTCTGCCATCCGTATTGAAGCCGGTTAAATATCCATGATCATTTTTTATAAGATTAACCGCTCCGCAAGCCTGGGCTTCTGGGGACAACTCATCCAAATACTGAATAACTGCTTTTTTATATGGTATGGTAACATTAACTCCTCTCATATTCAGCGCTTTTAGACCGGCCACCGCCTCCCCCAGATCATTAGGAGCAACATCAAATGGCAAGTATAGGCAGTTTAGTCCTAGCTTGTCCAGCGCGGAGTTATGCATCAGGGGAGAAAGGCTGTGCCCCAGAGGATGACCTATTAACCCAATTACCAAAGTTTTACTGTTAATTATCACCTTAGTTTATATCCTCCTTTGTTGGGCATATCTCTAAGTAAATAACTCAGGATAAATAGCTCCAGAGTGCGGTTAATTTTCGTGCCCACAAATTCTCTCCGTGCCAGGGGTTTAACCAGGATTGTAAACAAACCCGATCTGTTCCCCCCTAGAACATCCGTAAATATCTGATCACCAATAACTGCTGCCTCATCCGTCCTGACCGCCATAAGATCAACAGCGCGGCGGAAAGAACCGCGGCGGGGTTTAGCAGCCCGGGGGATAAAGGGTATACCCAGCCTATCAGCCACCACCTGAATCCTTTTTTCCGCATTATTGGATAAAATACAGGCCTTAAAGCCTTCCGCCTTTATACGGATAAACCATTCTTGTATTTCCGACCTTAGTTCATTGCTGTTCCATTCGGTGATAGTGTTATCAAGGTCGAGAATCAGAGCGCTGATATTTTGCTTACGAAGTTCGTCCAGGGGTATATCCAGTAAACTGTCTACATATATTCGTGGATAAAGCAATTCAAACATTCAATACCTTCTTTAATTTATTTTTAACATTCTTTCTCTGAACAGGTTGGCTGCCAGCTCAGGGGCTACCGGGTTCATGAACATACCTGTTGCGATATCTACTCCTGCAGTTACCAACAGTCGCGGGGTAACTTCCATATACCAATGATATCCAGGCTGATACGGCAAATTAACCGGCGCCGTGTTTAACACAAAGTTATAGGCAGGGTTTTGCAGGCTTTCTATCATTACCCGGGTGTACTTCCTGCAAATCATCGCCAGATCAGTAATTTCTGCTTCATTGAGGGCTCCAAAGTGTTCGCAGTGCTGCTTGGGTATTACCCAGGTCTCATAAGAAAAACGCGAGGCATATGGGCAAATCAGTAAAAAATGATCGCTCTCATAAACTAACCTTACACCGCTCTGTTTCTCCTGAGCAATAATATCGCACAAAAGACATTTGCCATTTTTCTTATAGTATTCAGCTACACCTGAATTTCCTCGCGGAACAAATGGTAATCCCATCACCTGACTATGGCTGTGTTCCAACGAAGCCCCAGCAAAAATCCCCCGATTTTTATACACTTGAATATATTTTATCCTTTCGTCCTGAGACAAGTCATTATAACGGTCCCTAAGAACTCTAATAACCATGGTAATTCTTTCCTGATCATAATCATGCAAGTCTATTCCATGCTGAGGAGTTTCAATAATAACCTCCTGCCTGCCTACACCGTTGTAATTACTATAAATACCTGAATGCGTTTTTTCCAGAACGCCCTCCAGATGAAATGCCGAGAATTTATTGGGTATAACCCGTACAGACCAGCCTGGTGTGTCAGGCTGTGAAGTGCCTTCACGACAGGCCATAATTTCTGGGGGCGTGGATGATTCGTTGCCCTCGCAAAACGGGCAAAAAATATGAATGCCCGTGGTTTCAATACCTCGCTTGTTTATAGGGAATTCATGTGGTTTTAAAGCCATGTCTTCAGCAATAGCAACCCAGTTATTCTTTACCAGATCTCTTCTAATCTCAGCCATCTTCTTGCTGCCTCCCTATACTTGCCGAGCAAGGCTTAATTTAAATGATACCCCAAACCACAGCTGGGTAAAAATACCCTATTATCTAATTATATTCTATTCTATATCTTTCACCACAGGATGCTCATGAAAATTTAATATTTTCGAATTTTTGCCTTCAAGTAAGAATAGTTATTCTCAAGGCCTAAAAAGCAACTTTAACATGGTAATTTTTTAGTAATTGACAGTAGCCTGTTTAGCATATAATATGATAATTGGTGAGAATGTTCCAAAAATCGAAAATCTCTTATGGAAAGGAGGTATATTTTGCCAGCTCGTAGATAACCCCCCCTAATCGTGAGGATAATCTATTAACTGGTATTTTTGTTTTTCTAGACCACAGAGTATCACATAGTGTAAACCCAATACTAGGTATATTGAGATTTACTGGTAATAGTGATCCAAGAATCTCGAAGAGATCTCCTTGTTGTGAAAGTTAGACAGCAGCATATGCAGACTTTTTATCGTATAGATTATAACAGAGAGTTAGATAGAAAATTACGGTTATTATTATGGAGAGTTAACAAAAATGTGAGGGGGATTTTGTAATGTCAGGAGATGGAAAAGGTTGGGCAAATCCTGCACCCGCAGGTTTAGTAGCGTTGGGAGTAGCGTGTTTTACATTTTACTATTTGTTAAATGGTGCACCTAAGCCAGCAGCAATTTTACCACTTTTAGCATGTTGGTTACTCGGTGGCTTTGTAGTTCAAGTACTCGTTGGAATTATTGAACTGATGGAAGGCAACAGCACTGGCGGAAATGTGTTTACCGTTTTCTCAGCATTCTTCATGCTTGCTGGTGCAGCCGAATTTATGGTTAAGTATTTTGCAGCTGCAAACAAATGGGCAATACCTCTTGATACCAGAATAGATGGCTGGGCTTGGGCCGCTTTGGCAATATTTATTGTTTCTTGGACCCCTGCTTACTTCAAAGGCACTTCTATACTTTCTACAGCAGTTGTTCTTTTAGATGTTGCAGTTGTCACCATCGCTGGAATGGACCTTGGTTTAATCAGTAAAGTATCCGGTGATCCAATCGCCGCTTACGGCCTTTTATTCTGCGGAATTTTAGCTCTTTATTTATCTGCTGCTTTAATTCTGAATACAGCTTTTGGTAAGTCCGTTTTACCAATTACAGGCCCCTGGATTAAATAGCAAATAATTTTGTTATCATTATTACATTAACAAGCCGGTGAGTTCTTACTCACCGGCTTTACTATACTGTAAACAATCGCTATATAGTCATCATCTCTCTGCACTTATCCCTGCTGGGTCTCCAGTCTTATCTCTCTAATCAATTTATTAACAGCTCTTTTCTCTATCCGAGAGACATAGGATCTCGATATTCCTAAATTACGTGCTATCTCCCGCTGCGTTTCCTTCAAGCCATTGAGAATTCCATATCTCATCTCAATAACCTCCCGTTCCCGACCAGAAAGGGTATCCATTTTATCCTTTACCTTTTCACCCTGCATTCTAGCTTCTATAATCTCCAGTATCTCACTATCGCTGGTTAGTACATCCATTAAGGAAATTTCATTACCTTCTTTGTCAAAGCCGATGGGATCGTAGATCGAAACCTCCTGGCGAAGCTTCCTAATATTTCGAAGATGCATAAGTACTTCATTTTCAATACATCGAGCTGCATAGGTAGCCAGCCTTACTCCACGATCATGGTTGTATGTTTTTATTGCTTTGATCAACCCAATCGTGCCTATTGATATTAGATCTTCCATGTCTTCGCCGCTGGTCTCATATTTACGTACCACATGGGCCACCAGCCTTAAGTTGTGTTCGATTAATTTATTGCGGGCCTCAAAACTGCCCTGCTGCAACTTATCCAGGTAGTTTTTCTCTTCTTCGGCTTCCAGTGGCTGGGGAAAGACTTGGTTGTTCAGATACCCAAAAAGTAAAAGTGTACCTTTGACAACCGCAGTGATTGCAAGCGCCCAGTAAAGGATGCTCAAAAAATACCACCTCCATATTTTTTAGCGCTCTATACTATATGAAGGTGGTTGTCGAAATGTGACATTTAGGATTAGGTAATTAATGGAATATAGAAATGAGGAGTACGTTAATTCTGATACAATTATTGTTCAACATACTCCTCATCTTCTAGTATCTTATTATTTTGGGTTGTGTATTTCCGTGATAATCTCATTCATTGAATCTGTAGAAATAGCTCCGGCTATACGCGGGGATCCATTTACCATTGTTACGGGGAAGGAATATCCTAAGCGAATCACCTTTTCTACCTCTGGAAAACGATCCAAATTAACTCCCCTGTAACTTATAATGTTTTCTACCAGCTAGTTATTCTTGCTATGACCAATGCCGGTGTCGACATGATCTTATAACTCATTATCTTCTGAATATCCTGAACCTTGTTTACATCCGCGGCAATATTTAATTCTGCCAGTGCATTATATACATCCTTTTCCAACTGCTTGCATTTGGCACATCCTGTCCCCAGCACTTCAATTTTCACTACAAATACCTCCTTAAGTTTTATCGTTTCCTGACTTTTCTTCAGTCTTTTAGAGCTGTTATGCAAAACTTTTTTAGACAGGCTTCCCCATCAGTAGTAGGCATACGGGAATACGACAAGACATTATAAGATCTGATGGCAAATGATGACTTGGAAGGGGTTTTCTAGTGAATACTTTAATGAAGGGTTGGTTTGGTAGGAGGTTGAAATTACGTCTTCTCGGAGATAGCATACTTTGCCCATTCATAAATAAAGGTTTTGCACAAATTTAAAGCTTATAATTAATATATATGGAGAAGATAGCAGGTATTATTATTATTGTCGTGGGAGTTTATTATGCATATATCGCTTAAAGAACTAAACGAAAACATTAGCAAAATCGAGCCCTTATGTCCCTGGTGTTCCACCTCAGGGCAGAAGATAATGATTCAGACTGTTAAAAGCTTATGTGAAAACAGAAATATTAATGAAGACGCTGACTACTATTTGTGCCTTTCTCCAAACTGTCCTGCCGGGTATTTTTCCAAAATAGGTGAGGTAATCCACAAAGCTGCATTATCTGTTCCGATATGGTTCAAGGAAAAATCACCGGTTCCTATATGTTATTGTCAAGACGTAACTGATGCACAGATATGGGAACATGTAGCGATAAATCGCTGCTGTAATAGCCTTGAAGATATTCAGGCTCATACGGGTGCAAATACCGGATGCCAGTGTAATTTGAGAAGTCCCTCAGGCAAGTGATGTAAACCTGTGGTTCAATCGGTGATTGAACAGGCACTCCAAGCTCGCGGCAATCTGCGAAAAGAATGATGCTCCTTATAGATTTGTTTAGTATAACTCCTTCATTCTTAGATTCCGCACGCTATATAGAATCGGTTGAATTCTTCTTCACTGACACGATTGTAATATTTCTAATGCTTATTATTATAATATTTATCGTATCAATTATAAGGAGTTACATTAATCTATCGACGTTTTAAATTGGTTTTTAGCAACAACCGCTGCTATTGCATCCGCAGCCAGAATTTGCTGTTTGTGCTGTTGTTACTTCCGCTATACCTAATACCTTAAGTGCAGCCTGCCGGATGGCCTTGGCCGGGATATCTTCATACTCATTGCCATCATACATTACCGTTCGGCAGTAGGTTTTCTTTCCCAATAAAGATGTACAGGAATCACAGTAATTTTCGGATACTTCGATATTTAGGATATCTTCAATGGGAACCCCATTGAAGAGAATAGTATTGGATTGGGGAATTTGGGTATCATCAAGTTTAGTCTCGGAAAGTTCTACCTCAATACCCTGTGGTTGTAGCGCCCTGCTTAATCTTTTTACTTCCTGAGTGAGATTTTCACCCGTATCATAACAACGGTTGCAGGTCTCTCCTTCTACATCAAGGTGTCTCCATTCAATTTTGAGCGTTTTCATTTATTTACCTCCCTCAATTTTTAACATTTTTATATCTTTACATATAAAGACGGAGGTCTTTAAAAAAGGACGCAAAATTAACAGTAAGAGTACCTTAGCTGATGGTATACAGCGGCTCTGCCGCACTGGAAGTCTTCAATTGGTGTATAATAATAAAGGATTCATGATTGATTAGCAAATATAAGCTGAATAAAAATAAATGGGGTGATAGCGCATGGCGATTTGTTTAAATCATGTCTGGGAAGAATTTAGTCTTCCACTTAAAAGCTTTATTAGGAAGCGGATACCAATCGAAGCAGATGCCGATGATATATTACAGGAAGTCTTTATGAAAATTAATAATAATATTGAAGACCTGTTAGATGATGATAAAATTCATGCTTGGGTATACAAGATCACTCACAATGCTATAGTTGATTACTATAGAAAAAATAACAAAATCATTGATTTTTCAGAATTATCTGAAGATATAGCCATGGGACCTGACGAAGATATAAGTTCAAATATAGAAATAGCGGCTTGTTTAAAATCTATGATAGAGGCTTTACCAGAAAAATATAAGCAAGCCCTATTGCTAACTGAATTTGAAAACCTAACTCAAAAAGAATTAAGTGAAAAAATGGGTTTATCATTGTCAGGAGCAAAATCGAGGGTGCAGCGGGGCAGGGAAAAGTTGAAAGAAATGCTTTTGGGTTGCTGCCATTTAGAGTTCGACAGATTGGGAAACGTCATTGACTACCAGCATAAAAGCAGTGATTGTAAATACTGTTAAAAAAATCAGAGAGCAATTTTTGCGTCCTTTTTCCCTTTTCCACGTCTTTATAGGTGAGAGCCTAAAGACAAAAAATTAAGGAGTGGTAAATATGACAGACCAAAACATTTCAGGACGTTGTTCCTGTGCTCCCGGGTGTTGTGGAAGCATACCAGATAATGCAGTGAATAAAAGGCAGATTATAATTGATTTCTTATACCTGGATTTAAGTGTATGCACACGCTGTCAGGGTACGGATACTAGCCTTGATGAATCTTTGCACGAAGTATCTAAGGTACTTGAGGCAACTGGAACTGAAGTGGTACTAAATAAAATTAACGTAAATAGTGAAGAATTGGCCGTAACTTATAAATTCGTAAGTTCACCAACTATTCGCGTAAACGGACATGATATCCAGATGGAGGTTAAAGAAAGCCTTTGCGAATCTTGCGGTGATTTATGCGGTGATGAAGTCGACTGCCGAGTTTGGGTCTATCAAGGCAAGGAATATACTGTACCCCCTAAAGCGATGATTATTGAGGCAATCCTTAAAGAAGTATATGGGGGGAACCGGGGCGATAATGTTGCTGTCCAGGAATATGTCATGCCCGAAAACCTAAAACATTTCTATACTGTTATGGAAAGCAAAAAGTAGGAAACCGTAATCCAGAGTTGTAGTACGGCTGCCTAAACAGCTTGCTATTAAAAAAGATCCGTGAAAAAGAGGCCACTTCAATGCGAGCGGCTTCTTTTCTTTTGGACACAAACACCATCTTGCCGACGATTCAGACGATCATTGAAGATATAATCTTGACAAATATTTTCCCAGGTATACTATATGATTAAAATGGCATATAATCATATAACAGGAATCGATTAACCTCGGTTCCAATTGCAAGACAAATTCTCAGAAATTATTATATTAAAATTTGTTCGGATTAGGCCTAGCTATTCCGAATAAAATAATCCCCCTTATTTTCAGGGCAACGGTTACTTGCCCGTTGCCCTGATCCATTTGTATTATACATATTTATGGGGAGGTGACTTCGTGAAAATTGTACAATTGTTCAAAGCCCTGGCCGATGAAACGAGAATACGAATGCTGAACCTATTAAAAAACAGTGAATTATGTGTTTGTGATATTGAGGAAGTTCTCAATATTCAACAATCCAATGCTTCCA
>Ga0209639_1001596_pt1 | contig 21307 bp, 25 predicted proteins | sample EPASupsiteHSE605_FD_187268 | JGI IMG/M metagenome (GOLD analysis project Ga0209639, IMG submission 187268) | Bioremediated contaminated groundwater from EPA Superfund site, New Mexico - Sample HSE6-05 (SPAdes) (version 2) | ecosystem: Environmental > Aquatic > Deep subsurface > Groundwater >...
CACGATTCTTGCGAATCAACGTAAAGTAGGAGCGACAACGTAAAGTGGTGCAAGAATCGCGCCAATGCCTCGCTACGCTCGGCCGGGTTTAAAGGTTAAGCCAATGTTATGTTGACGCCTTCGGCGCAAAAAAAGATAGAAATGTGGTATTGCTTTTCATATCGTATCGGATATAATGATAAGTATGATATCCGATATGATACAAGGATCGATGGATAAGCGTTTACTCGATAGTATTGAGGGGAAAAAACGAGAATTAGATCGTTTTCGACCTTTATCGAGTGCAGTAGTCCAAAAGCTTAAGGAACAGTTCACTCTTGAATGGATTTATAACTCTAATGCTATTGAAGGAAATACATTAACACTTCAAGAGACAGAATTAGTCCTAAATAGGGGATTAACTATAGGGAATAAATCTTTACAAGAGCATTTTGAAGCAATTAACCATAAAGAAGGAATATTGTATCTTGAAAAGTTTATAGAAAAGAAAAATGACTTAAGTGAAGATTTTATACGTAGTATCCATAAAATTATATTAAAGAACATCAATGATCAAGAAGCAGGAAACTATAGGAACACTAATGTACGAATACTAGGCGCAGTTCATATACCGCCGAATCCAATGAAGATTTCTGCGTTAATGAATGAGTTCATAGAATGGTATTATAAGAATAAGTACACAATGCCAATTCCAGAGCTAGCAGCTTGGATACATTATCATTTTGTATGCATACATCCATTTATTGATGGTAATGGCAGGACATCAAGACTATTAATGAATTTAGTACTAATGCAAAATGGATATCCACCAGCAGTAATATTAAATATAGATAGGAGAAAGTATTATAGTGTACTTAAGCAAGCTGATCTTGATAAACCCAATGAGTTTATAAATTTTATTGGAAGAGCAATAGAGAGATCATTAATAATCTATTTGAATAGTGTAAAACCTGTTTCTAATAAAATTGAATTACAAGGATATATAACCTTAAAGGAAGCTACAAAGTATTGTGATTACTCCTTGGAATATCTATCTTTGCTTGCAAGAAAAGGTAAGTTGCCTGCAGTTAAGTTTCAGCGGAATTGGATGACAACTCGAGAAGCAATAGAGAATTATAAAGAAGCAAACAAAAAAGAAACATAACACCCGCTTCAACCTTATAAATCCTTTGTCATGGTTCTTGCGAGTCGCTTCGCCACTTCGTGGCGCCGCTCCTTCACGCAAGAACCACGCCAAGCCCTACGGGCACGGATTTAAAGGTTAAGCGAAAATGTTAGGTTGATATAAAAAAACAGCAAGTATGGAAAAATTAAATGGAGGTACTTTATGCAAATTGTTGGATCTGTATCAAAAGATGGCAGCAAAAAAAATGGGGATATCGAATACTTTAGTTCTCAAAAGTCTCCCATAGATACCACTCATAAGGATGGTCGATATAAAGTATTATTTTATAAAGACTTTATAAAGCCACCAGTTGTTATTGCATCAGGTGATGGCGGGAGCGCTGGTTGTTTTATTGAAGTTGTTGAGGTCACAAAAGGATATTTTATTGCTGAATCTAGAGACTACGGTAACCATGGGCTAAATGATTCTGGGTTCAACTTTATAGCTATTCTGTAAATAATTAATCCATACTTGCTGTCAATTAATGTATATTGTTTTGTACTCTATTTATACATTTACGAATAAATATATTATAATAAAAAGATTGTATTATTGCAAAAATGTATTCTAAAAATTAGAGCAAATCACATAAAATATTTAAAATTATTAAGCTTTAATTAATCAAATATTTAATGATTTGCTATATCTCGATAAATTGAAAAAACTTGAAATAAAGTATCGTATTTCCTGAAGAATAGATTGGAATAATTGATTATAGTATCTTATGACATGCTACAAAGTTGTTGATTATTATAATAAATCTATTAAAGTAAGATGTACAACCTAACAAATGCTTCAACCCTATAACGCCTTTTGTCATGGTTTTTGCGAGAAGATGACGCAAAAACCACGCCAATCCTTCGCTTCGCTCAGGAGCAGGCGTTAAGGGTTAAGCCAATGTTAGGATGACCAAATTAGATCAGTTCAATGCAAAAAGAATAAAATTAAGATTTAAGAAAGAATTAGAAGATAAGTACTGTAATTAAAGGAAAGAAAGTCTTAAGATGCCGCTCTCAAGAGCGCGGTTGGGCAATTTTAAAAGTGGCGGCTGAAGAGCTTCACTTTTTGCAGCATTTATAGAACCATCGCAGAAGTTTTACCTTGCTATCAAAATAAAGGTGTTTGCAAAGAGCTGCAAAAAGCTCGCGAAGAAGCCGCAATAGGCAATTCTAGAAAGGCGCGCAAAGAAGAGCGGCAAAAGAGCGACTTTCTTTCAAGGCAAAGAATCATTTGAAGAATTAATTCATTATTAAGAGCAATCAATAGCAATGAGGCTTGCAGAAGTGTATGAAATGGCAATTCTAACAAATGCTTCAACCTTATAAATCCTTTGGCATGGTTTGTGCAGAACAACAATGCACAAACCACGCCAAGCCTTCGCTAGCGCTCAGGCACGGATTTAAAGGTTAAGCCAATGTTAGGTTTATTAAGAGGCAGTTATGGAACTTTTGCGTTATCAATATGATAAAAAAAATAAGGCATACATAAACCTCTCAGCAAAAATATTTAATAGCTTAGCAGATAGGGGGCTAATGGGCCTTAGCGAAGTCATACTAAGCGGTATAATTACTGAAGAAAATAACTCTATAATATTTCTTATAAGAAATGCTATTGCGTACATAGATGCAATGATTGCTTCTGCTAGTTTGCCATCTGTAGAATCGCTAGTAATTTTATCTAGAAGTTTTTTTGAAGCGAAATGTTATTGTGAGTATATCTGCAAAGAAAATACTAACCAGAGAGCTATAGCATATCAAGTCAAGTATATCAGAGATAAAATAAAAAAATATAACACATATGATCTATCAACGCCACAGGGTAGAGAATTTGAAAAAAAAGTTAGTAAAGATCTACTCTTTGCTGATAAAGGATTTCCTTTTCAAAATACAAAGGAAGCAATACAAAATCTTGAGCATCAATTAACACGTAGTCCTTATATGGAAGTAAATGAATATTTTAATCAAAATCCTAAAAAAGAATGGTATTCAATCGATAGTAAAAAGAATTGTTTTTGTGATTTATGTGATTATTTAAATAGTCAAATTGGTTATGAATATTTTTATAGACAATGGTCAGATATGGCACATTCTGCTTCAGTATATAGTGGTAATATTGCTAATATTAACGGCAATGGTAGTATTGAAGCTATTAGATCATTAGAAGGATATCATGACTTAACTATGATCACTTATTCTTATATTGTTCAATTCTATATGGAGGTATTTAAGAAATTGGTTCCTAAATACTATATTAGAATGCTTAGATATTATGGGAATCAATATCGAAAATTAATTATTGAAAGATAAAAACCTAACAACTGCTTCAACCTTATAAATCCTTTGGCACGTTTTGTGCAGAACAACAATGCACAAAACGCGCCAAGCCCTTCGGGCACGGATTTAAAGGTTAAGCCAATGTTAGGTGGACCCTACGGGCATAAAATATGAAGAAATTTAAACTTATACTACCAATAATACTATCGTTAATCTTTGTGATAACTATTATAACTATTAGTATTATTCTGCTTCCTAAAAATATTACTCATGAAAAGTATGAATACTTTTCATATATTGGTTCTATACTTACTGGCTTTTTAGGTCCATTAATTTCAATATTTGGTTTCTATTATTTATATCAATCATTTAGGGATTCTAATGATCAATATACTATATCAAATATTATTACTGTTTTAAACAAGTATGAAAGTATTATTGATTCTACAGTAAAAAAAGAGATTTATAATAAGAAAGAACCTGATGGTAAAAGATGGAAATCTACAGTAGGTGGGAATTTGATCATTAACATTCCATCAGATTTGTATGTGGAGTTTTTTAAAGATGAGGAATGTAGATCACAAATAGATATGATGTCTGAAATTATTGAAATTAGAAAGACATTATGGAATATTGTTAAAAATGTTGAATCATTAGGAGAGATTAAAACCGCAAAAGAAATTGAAGAGTATTATAAAATTAAATATTGGAATGTTGTTTTAGCATTAAACGATGAAAAGCATTACTTTACCGGAAAATATTATGAGTTCAAAAATAAAAGTAATTTTAAAAATGAACTAGAAATAATTGATAATAAATGTAGAGATTTTTATCTTAAAAACCAGTTTGGTATTATAATTAAAAATAACACCTAACACATGCTTCAACCCTATAACGCCCTTTGTCATGGTTTTTGCTAGAAGATTACGCAAAAACCACGCCAATCCTTCGCTTCGCTCAGGAACAGGCGTTAAGGGTTAAGCCAATGTTAGGTGGACGCCGCTTTCGCGGCGCGAAATTCAATTTTATATATGGATGAATTAATGAGTAAGTATGAACCATTATGGAAATACATTCAGAAAAACGGTAATAATAAAAATGTCCTTTCTTTCTCTGAAATAGAGAATATATTAGGTTTTGAAATAGATCATTCTCTTCTTAATTACAAAAAAGAGCTAATTCAATATGGATATGAAATAGAAAAGATATCTCTTAAGGGAAAAACCATTAAATTTAAAAATTTTTAAATAAACACCTTCTGTGCAAGAGATACATGTTAAAGAAATTATCTATTATGTTAACCTGATGTTAATTTTCTGTATGGTGTAAAAAGAGAACTATCATAAAGATTATTTAAGAAGGAGACATTAGGAGAATAATAGAAGAAATATTATTGAATCTTCGAAGAGAGAATTATAAGAAAAAATGTAAAATTTTCAAAGAAAAATATATAAGATGATAAAATATTTGAAGATAAAAACATAAGTAAAAAAATCATTGAAGAGTAAACTAGAAAAGTAGTAAATCATGAGAAATAATTCACCTAACAAACGCTTCAACCCTATAACGCCTTTTGTCATGGTTTTTGCGAGTCGCTTCGCTCCTTTACGCAAAAACCACGCCAATCCTTCGCTACGCTCAGGAACAGGCGTTAAGGGTTAAGCCAATGTTAGGAGGACGCCTTCGGCGCCCAAAAGAAAAATAGATAAGAATAGTTAAGATCAGGCTTATTGAATATTAGATAAAGGAACATCGAAAAAGAAATAGTATGAAGACAATAATTCATTCAAGAAATGGAAATCAAATCGTTGAGATCGTTGATGAAGGGCTACTAATTAGTAATGTTCAGGATTTTCTTGATCTTGCTGCAAATAGTCCATCAAGAAATATAATCCTTCATAAAGAAAATATAATACATGAATTCTTTGACCTAAAGACGAAGATTGCTGGAGATATATTACAAAAAGCAAGTAATTATAGAATAAGAATTGGAATAGTTGGAGAGTTCAAAAATATAAAGAGTAAAAGCTTAAGAGATTTCATATTTGAAAGCAATTAAACAGAAGAGATAGTATTTAAAGAGAATATTGAAGAAGTATTAGAAATATTCGGGAAGTAAGGGAACTATCCTAACACCTGCTTCGACCCGACTCACGAAGCGTAAGGTTTTCATAGGCAATGAGAAACCTGAATGTTAACCTGAAGCGCAGTAGCGCATGACTGTTCGCGGGTCAAGCCAATGTTGGAAGGACGCTAGCGCGCAGCATAGAAAAGAATTTAGGGCTTAGCAGAGTAAGCATGGAAGAATCAAACATTTGAAAAGAGACAATGGCTTTGGTGAATCTTGTTATTACTCACGATAAACCTAATGTTAGCTGGAAAGAACAAGAGCAAATACTTAAGCAAGAAGCAAAAGTGCTCCGGAACCTACAGAAGAAAGGTATTATTCGAAGTATATGGTTCAAGAAGACTACACGAGAAGCCATTCTGATTATAGAAGCAGAAGATACAATAAGAACAAAAGAGATTGTTGATACATTCCCCTTAGTAGAAGAGGGTTTGATTTCCTTGAAATTGTTGAATTGATAGCATATGATGGCTATGAAAGATTATTCATATGAAGAAAGAATAGTAAGATAGTATATAAAGAGAATAATACAAAAATAGATAAAATTCATTTATAGAAGAAAGACATTATGAAGAGAATAGGGAAGAGAAGACTTCCAACACCTGCTTCAACCCTATAACGCCTTTTGTCATGGTTTTTGCGAGAAGATCACGCAAAAACCACGCCAATCCTTCGCTACGCTCAGGAGCAGGCGTTAAGGGTTAAGCCAATGTTAGAATGACCAGATTTATAACAGTCCCTGCAAATAAGAAAAAATATAGAAGAAACAAAAATTGTATGAATATTACTTCTATGAATGGAAAGAAAGTCTTAAGAAGCTGCTCTCAAGAGCGCGATTGGGCAATTTTAAAAGTGGCGGCTGAAGAGCTTCACTTTTTGCAGCATTTATAAAACCATCGCAGAAGTTTCAGCATACTACCAAAATAAAGATGTATGCAAAGAGCTGCAAAAAGCTCGCGAAGAAGCCGCAATAGGCAATTCGAGAAAGGCGCGCAAAGAAGAGCGGCAAAAGAGCGACTTTCTTTCAAGGCAAAGAATCATTAGAAGATCCAATACATTATTAAGAGTAATCAATAGCGATGAGGCTTGCAGAAGTGTATGGAATGGCAATTCTAACAAATGCTTCGACCCTATAACGCCCTTTGTCATGGTTTGTGCAGAATAACAATGCACAAACCACGCCAATCCTTCGCTTCGCTCAGGCGCGGGCGTTAAGGGTCAAGCCAATGTTAGAATGACCAAATAATTCAAGAATGAAAAAGCCAATACATTAAGAAAATATATAGCTAAGAACAATCGCCGAACGAAAAAGAGGAAGCAAGAAGCTGCTCTAGGAAGCGCGTGTGTGTCTATGCGTTAAGGCGGCTTAAGAGCTGCACCTTTTCGCAGCAATTGACGAAGTAGACTGAATGATTCAAAGAATCGGTTGTCAAATAGTATCGTAGTGGCTTAAGAAAGCTACTTAGAAGAGCTGCGAAAAGGTTTGCGAAGAGCGCCGCTATAGGCAACGAGATTAAGCGCGCTAATAAAAAGCAGCAAAAGAGCTTCCTCTTTATGCTGCAAAAGTTTCAATTAGTGATGAAGCCATGCTTTGTTGTTAGTGAGCAGATGTTATATGGCATGCAGAAGTATCATTCATGGGCAATTCTAACACCTGCTTCAACCTTATAAACCCTATTGTCACGATTCTTGCGAATCAATATAAAGTAGGAGCTACAGCGTAAAGTGGTACAAGAATCGCGCCAATACCTCGCTGCGCTCGGCCGGGTTTAAAGGTTAAGCGAAATGTTAGATTTATTTGCTGCATTGCAATAATTATGTTAATCATTTTAACATGGAGTAATTATGATAACGAACTGTTTTTATCACAGCGAAAGAGTATTGTTTTTACCAATATCAGAAAATGATATAGATATCCTTATGGAATCTATGAATGATCAAGATGTTAGAATATTAGCACGATCTAGAAGAGATATACTCAATGAAGGAAATACAAAAGAGCTAATTCAAAAATATCAAAAAGAAGAAGAAGGCTTTATAATCTATGATAATGAAACCAATATAAAAATTGGCTATGGATTTGTGATGGATATTGATCTTTATAATAAAGAAGCATCATTAGCTTTAGTAATTGGGAAGAAAGACTATCGTGGTAGAGGATATGGAAAAGAATCTATAGAATTATTAATGAAGCATGCTTTTATTGGACTAAACCTTGAAAGCATTTATCTTGAAGTAAATGATTACAATATTGCTGGGATAAAGTTATATGAAAAAGTTGGATTTAAATATGTAGGTAAAAGAAGAAATGGACAAATAGTAGGAAATAAGAAGTATGATGTTATTATAATGGATATGATAGCGGAAGAGTATTTTTCTAGATACGGAAATAATGAAGTGGAACAAATAGTAAATAGTGAAAAAATCTAACAACTGCTTCAACCCTATAACGCCCTTTGTCATGGTTTTTGCGAGTCGCATCGCCACTACGTGGCGCCGCTCCTTTACGTAAAAACCACGCCAATCCTTCGCTTCGCTCAGGAACAGGCGTTAAGGGTTAAGCCAATGTTCGATGGACGCCTTCGGCGCAAATGGAGAAGAATATGAATCTTGTAGAAGTTGGCGAAGCCTTAAAAGAAAATGCTAACGATTTTATATCACGTTCAATAGATGAATATAATGATAAAGATTATAAAGCTGCATTAATAAATCTTTGGAGTGGCATTTTACTATTATTGAAGATTTGGATTTTTAAAAAACAACCATCAATGATCTATTTAAAATGGGAGAAGATAATTGCATATGATAATGGAATGTTGAAGTTTTCTCAATTCATATCTGATGGAAGCTATCAGACTGTTGATTACAATGAAATAAAAGAAAGATTTAAGTTCCTGGGAAATTGCAGGTCACTTTTATTCGAATATGACAAAGTATTAGATGAGATTAGAAAAAAAAGAAATCGTATTGAGCATTTTGTTCATGATATTAAAGAAAAAGAAATAACATCTGCATTTGTTAAAGTACTGCCTTTTATAAATGATTTTATTGATCAAGAACTTGATGAAAAAGTAAATGAGTATTTAGATTGTTGGGATGAATTTTTACATATCGATGAGGTCTATAAATATAGACTTAGTAAGATGGAAGAGTTTATTCATAGTATTAGCCCTTCGCAAAGAGATATTCAACATGGTTCAGCAGAAATGATAGAAGTTGATTGTACTAATTGTGAAAATGGTAAATTGGTAGATATTGGTGAGTACAGCTCACTTGGAAGGGGAACTCTTTATTGTAAAGCTTGTGAATATAAAACTGAATTTATCGAATGCAACAATTGTTCTAGAATAATATTAAAAGAGAGTTTTGATAGTTTTTTGGAAGAAACTGGAATGTGTAGTGATTGTCTAGATGAAATTTGTAAAAGAAATGATTGAAGACATCGAACAAAAGCTTCAACCTTATAACGCTCTTTGTCATGGTTTGTGCAGAACAACAATGCACAAACCACGCCAACCCCTCGCTTCGCTCGGGAACGAGCGTTAAAGGTTAAGCCAATGTTATGCGGACGCGCTTACGCGCGCCAAAAGAAAAAGAAGAGGTAAGATATGAAACAACTAAGAGTAATCACCATTATCCTGCATTTTGTAGTAGGGGTGTTTGGCTTAATGGGAGGATTTGCGGCTATTTCATCACCAAATGGACCATTCGGAATATCAACAGATGTTTTGAAGAATGGACCATTTTCAAATTTTTTAATACCTGGATTGACGCTCTTTATCGTAATAGGAATAGGGCATATCATAACAGGAATTATAGTCATAAAAAGAAATAAGTATTTTCCCTATGTTCAAGGCATTATGGCTGCCATTACTGTTGGATGGATAATAATACAATGCTGGGTAATGCAAGATATAAACGCATTACATATAGTAATATTCATCATTGGGTCAGTACAAGGTATACATGCAGGATTAGAACTTATTAAGAATAAGATGTTTCCAGTAAATATAATAATGAAGAAAATAGGGAATACTAATTAATTAAAGAAACATATTAATAATCAAAAGATCATAAAGAAGAATAAGAAGTCGTATAACACTTGCTTCGACCCTATAACGCTATTGTCACGATTCTTGCGAATCACTGTAAAGTAGGAGCTACAATGTAAAGTGATGCAAGAATCGCGCCAATTTAACGCGTTAAGGGTCAAGCCAATGTTAGGTGCATAATAGTGAAGTAGTACATTAAAAAGTAATTATAGAAAATACTTAGTTCGTTATTATATTAGTGTAAAAGATATGGAGAGATTATGGCTAATAGAGATATACCTGAAAACATAAAAAGGGTTGTAAGGCAAAAATGCTGTTTTGGCTGTGTATTATGCGGTTCTCCTGTGTTCGACTATCATCACATAATTGATTATTCTATTGTTAAAAAACACGAAGAAAGCAATATTGTCTTACTATGTCGAAAACATCATAGTGATGTGACTACAGGGAAAATCTCAAGAGAATTAATTAATGAGGCAAAAATAAACCCTTTCAACAGAGCTAGACAATTTACTACTGAATATAAACTTGAAGTAAACAGAAGTATTGAAGTCCAAGTAGGCAGCAATACAATCGATTGTCAGTTTCCAACTGGGAATGGTGTTTGTGAAGGATTATGGATTAATGGTAAAACATATTTAGGAATAAATTCTGAAAATGGTTGGCTTACAATATCACTAATATTAACAGATATGCGCTCTAATATTTTGTTGATTGTAGAAAAAGGTGAAATAATTATTTCTACAAGCATATGGGATTATTCGTATATTGGTTCACACTTACAAATTAAAAGTAGTGATTATATAATTCTTGATATGACTCTAAGTAATTATTTTGTTTCAATACAAAAAGGTATTTTTATAGATAAAAACAATGATGGTTTTTGTATTGATAGCGGAATTTTGCAGACCATATGTGAAGGTATACCATTAGCATATAGCATGGGATGCAAATCTTTGGGGTGTTCAACAAGCATGGTTACTACAGGAGGATGGGGAATATTAGATAAAAAAGCCTATGGAAATGAAGAAAAGCACAATCGATTTAACTTTTTTAGGATTATAAATTAAGAATAACAATAATTTGTTGGCAAAATAATTAGCACCTAACAACTGCTTCAACCTTATAAATCCTTTGTCATGGTTTTTGCGAGAAGATCACGCAAAAACCACGCCAAGCCTTCGCTACGCTCAGGCGCTGATTTAAAGGTTAAGCCAATGTTAGATTTATTTTTGGAGAATCAATGAAAGAACTATTAGATACAATCCTTGGTACATATGATCCTATATGGAAATCCATTTTAATAGATCATGATGCCATAAAATCAATAGAAAAAAATAATCCTAATATATTGGAAAATTTGGTATATGTTCATGAGAATTATCACTGGGTTCAGCTAACTTCTACATCGTTAGGACATTTAATTACATTGCTTCCTTTTTTTCAAAGAAAAACAGTTCAAGCTCTAATTGAAATGCCTGAGCAATTTGGCAGAAGAATTGACGTTAAAAATCCATTGTATTTTCAGACAGAGCAGTTTAGTGATATCGAAATTCGTATATTAAATAATGATCTATTAGCTATTAAAAATTTTGCTTCATTTATATTGAATACAAACGATATCAAGGAATTAAGTGAAAAATTCAAGGAATATAATCAGGCAATGTTTTCAATATTTGATATGTATTTAATGTTTTCTAAAGAAATTATTGTTCAATGTAGTAATGAAGATGAATATAAAGTACTAGTAAAGAAAAATCGTGATTTTTGGGATAGAAAAGAGAATTATTCAATTTATGCTTTCAGTAAAGATCTCCCTTTGTTGGGATTTGTGGATTTAGTCGAATGTGCAGCAAGAATTGTAGAGATGAAATATTACTATGGACAATGCGAAATATATAAAATAGCTAGACTTAACAAAAGTATAGATACATCATATTTTTATAATAAAAATTACTTTAAGCCAATGGATTATATACAGTTATATTTTGGAAAAGTAGAGTTAACAGATACTCTTCAAAACTTTTTATTAATAGCAATCTATATTTCTACAAATCCATCAGTTGTACCATTTTATAGAAGCACTTTCTCTACTAGTAATGATATAACAAATATTCATCCCGGAATGCGATTTGTAAAAATTCTTAAGTATATAAAAAATAAATATAATAATATTGATAGCGCAATGGAAAATAAGAATTTGTATAAAGAAATATGTCAAGAAAATAAATGGGCATCTGAAGATGCACACGAAGAAGATCTTCGTACATATTACGAAGAAGCTTATAGGCATGTTAACAGCCTTGAAAATAATGGCGTTGAATATATCACAGGAAGAGTATACGACATTGAATATTATATATATATGTATTACAAAGTTACAATATTAAAAACCAAATTCCATGACTACTTTATTGATCCTAATATATATCTTGCAAAGAACGAATATATAGAAATATATAGAGAAATAGATAACAATATTCATTGTCCAGTATATTTTAATTTAGAAAAAGGCATGTACCAAGTTAACATTTCCGGAATGGAGATTTGTCAAATTGATGAGAACGGAGAGATAAAAGTAGTAGAAAGTTTTAAAAAACAAAGAAGCAAAAAAATTGAACAAGAATTTTTAAATTATTTAATATTAGGTATGTTTTATGAACTTGATAATCAGTTGCTATTTAGCAAAGAACTAATGGATTATAGTATTTTACAAAAATTTGATATTGGAGAAATTGGAAGAGAAGAATTAAAACAATTATATATCAAAGAAAGACATATAAAATAAAAATCTAACAACTGCTTCAACCTTATAAATCCTTTGGCATGGTTTGTGCAGAACAACAATGCACAAACCATGCCAAGCCTTCGCTACGCTCAGGCGCGGATTTAAAGGTTAAGCCAATGTTAGATGGACGCCTTCGGCGCAAAAGTAGACATATTGAAGCAGTTTTCAATTATGTTAGATGGACCCTTCGAGATTCATTAGAAAAAAATTGATTTGTTTGATTGTAGCAAATTGGCTGAAAATTGGAGGAAGTATGCAATACAATCAAAATAGTAAGAGAAAAGTAATAGCAGCTATTAACATGACAGTTGATGGTATTTGTGATCATACGGCGGGTATTGCTGATGAAGAGTTGCATAACCATTATGGCAAATTGTTAAGTGAGTCGGATACAATTCTATATGGAAGAAAGACCTATCAATTAATGGAATATTGGAGGAGTGTTATAAAAGATCCTTCATCTAAAAAGTATGAACTGGATTTTGCATTAATAATTGATAAAATACAAAAAATTGTATTTTCAAATACTTTGACGAATTTAAATTGGGATACAGCAAAATTGGCAAGACACAATCTTAAAGAAGAAATATTAGAATTGAAAGAAAAAGATGGAAGAAACATTTTGATTGGAAGTCCAAGTCTTATTGTAGCTGCAACAAATTTGGCTCTTATTGATGAATATCAATTATGTATTCATCCAATGATAATGGGAAGTGGGCTGAAATTGTTCAAAAATATTGAAAATAAAGTTGATTTAAAATTACTTAAAACGATAGCTCTAAAATCTGGAGCAATTTTCTTATACTATAAGGTAATATAAAAATCATCTAACACCTGCTTCAACCCTATAACGCCTTTTGTCATGGTTTTTGCAGAACAACAATGCAAAAACCACGCCAATCCTTCGCTTCGCTCAGGAACAGGCGTTAAGGGTTAAGCCAATGTTAGGTAGACGCCTTCGGCGCCCAAGAAAATTGAAAGAATTGAGATGTAATAGATTAGGAAAAATTGAACACAATACAGAAAGTAAAAAGGCAACTTTAAAAATCAATGATATATAAAACAACCTGCTATATTCTGACAAAATAAGGATTAAAAATGGAATTTATACCTATTCCGTATTTTGGAATGATCATGAGTTTATTGGTTCTTCCAGGGCTAACGTTTGGATTTATAATAATTACAAAAAAAATTAAAGCCGATGTTGAAAAAATTAAATACCAAAAAGAGATATTGGAATTAGAGATAAGAAAGGAAACGGTACATCTCGAAATGATCATTGAAGAAAATAAAAAGTACGATAAACTAATAGAATCAAATCTTGATAGTAAAAACGAGAAGAGTTGAGAAAAAATACCTAACAACCGCTTCGACCCTATAACGCTATTGTCACGCTTTTTGCTGAACAACAAAGCAAAAAGACGTGCCAATTGACGCGTTAAGGGTCAAGCCAATGTTCGATGGACGCTTCGCGCAGAGGAGATTAAATAGAAATGAAAAATTATGTAAATGAAAATATACCAGATCCAAAAGAATTGATAAAGAAAGCTGAGCAAGTATTACGTAAACTTTGTGAATCAAAAAAAATTGCAATTAATGGAAACTTAATTGATTCAAATAAAAAATATAAGGCACGTAAATACTTTGAGCACGAACAAAAAAATTCATTTTCATATAAATCGAAGAAACCAAACGATTTTTCTGGATTGTATGTTTTTTATAATAAAAATAAACCAGTATATGTAGGAATATCTAAAACAATGATAAGAAGATTGAAATACCATTTATTTGGTAAAAAGGATAATGAATCAAGCTTTGTTTATATATTAGCCAAAGCAAAATATGAAAATGATACTGGACAAATACATAATGGAAAAAGAAAAGATTTTCCATTCAATGATTATAAGGATGAAATACAAAATGACATGAAAGAGAATTGGAGTATGAAGTATTGTGCGATAGAAAATGGATATGAACTTTCATTTATAGAAATTTATGTTGCATGTGTATTAAAAAGTAAGTGGAATACATTTAAGACTCATTAAAAGAAGACATCGAACAACCGCTTCAACCTTATAAATCCTTTGTCATGGTTCTTGCGAGAAGATTACGCAAGAACCACGCCAAGCCCTCCGGGCGCGGATTTTAAGGTTAAGCGAATGTTAGCCAGACCCTTCGGGCGGAATACTATGAATGAGATTTTTCGGCAAATAAAAATAGATAAAATGTACAACAGTCTAAAAAAAATTACATTTATTATCTGTATTGAAGAAATAGTTAATACCGGTAAAGGAAACGGCAATGAGAACTTGGAAACAAGGTAGAATTGGAAAACTAAAACTTTCTGATGTAGATTCACTGTTTATTAAGTGTCTTAAGTATCCAATGGCTCAATTTTATTTAAACTATGATAATAATAAACAAGAATTAGATGGTTTCTTGTTTGAAGTAATGATAGAAAAATCAGTACTAAAGAATATAGAAGCAATCGGGCAACAACCGTTAACTAAAGAAGAGAGAAGAACATTTAGAAACTATGAAGAAAAGAATGAGAAAGTATATAATAGAGAGACGAGGCAAGATTTACTGATATCAAAAGAGAGGGCAACTATTTTAATGATAGACCAAATTAACGAGCGATATCAAGAAGTAATAATAGCTACAAATCGTATAAAATAATTAAGAGAAGATGGCTAACACTCGCTTCAACCTTATAAGCCCTGTTGTCACGATTCTTGCGAGAATCCGTAAAGCAGGAGCGGCAACGTAAAGTGGTGCAAGAATCGCGCCAAACCTGAGCTATCGCTCAGGTCGGGCTTAAAGGTTAAGCGAAAATGTTAGGTTGACGCCTTCGGCGCAAGATTAGTAAGAATGAGAATCGTAATGCCTGTCAAATAGGTTATAATTATGGATGATAGATTTACTCATGAAACTAAATATGGACGAGGAAGCATATCAAAATCCACAAGAAAAGAAATATTTACGCGTGATAATTATACCTGTGTCTATTGTAAAAGAAGATTCATGGCTAATGAATTAACAATAGATCACTTAGTTCCATTAGCATTAGGTGGATATGATGAAATAACAAATTATGTAACAGCATGTACGGAATGTAATAATAGAAAAGGACATATGAAACTACTTGATTTCTGTGAATCATTAGGGTTGCCAGTTGAAGATTTGCCGATTTATGGCGATCCAATAATTGATAATATGAATTTACCTTTATCATTAAGAATTATTAGAAAACAGATATTCCTTAAATATAGAAAAGAAGAAATAAAGCTTTCGAGCAAAATTGCACAGAAAAGATTAGAAAAAATTTACAGGAGAGAATATTGGGAGACCGTTGAAGGTAAAAAGCTAGAAGCTGATTTCCCCAGCTTACCTGGACATGTTAGGATAATGATTCCAGAAATACTTTCAATTGCAAATTCTAAGGATGATTTCTTATTGCTTTTAGAACTTGCAAAATCAGCAAATACTAGAAATCTAATTAATGATAGGCTCTCGCTTGCTACTGACATTTTATCGCAGGTATTAAAAATTGCTAAGACTACAAAAGATGAAGCTCTTAAAAAGAGATTGCTCCAAGCAATATCTAGATATGAGAAAGTAAGGAAAAAATAACCTAACACATGCTTCAACCTTATAAATCCTTTGTCATGGTTTTTGCTAAAAGATTACGCAAAAACCACGCCAAGCCCTTCGGGCACGGATTTAAAGGTTAAGCCAATGTTAGCAGGACGCTGCGCGCGCACAAATAATAAAAAGCAATTTTCAAAATAATACTTTAATTGCGCTAAACACGTAAAATTGGAGCTTTTGTGAAAAAGCATATTTTATATATTGTTTCCGTTACTTTATTTGCTAATTTTGCTTTAGATAGAATAACAAAGCTACTGGCTATCAAGTACCTCAATGGGCATAAGAACATATCAATATTAAACAATTTTGTTATCGTTGGTTTTACTATAAATTCTGGAGCTTTTTTAGGATTTGGTAAAACATGGCCTGAGTTTATTAAATATATAGTATTTATAATAATACCAATACTTGTATGTATATTACTGCTTCTCTATTGCTTATTTGAAGAAAAAGATAAAGTTAGGATTATATTAATAACTACATTTGCTGCAGGTGGCTTGGGCAACTTATTTGATCGACTACTTAACCATTTTAGAGTAGTAGATTTTCTTAATTTTGGAATTGGATCAATAAGAACAGGCATATTAAACATTGCAGACCTATCAATAACATTTGCTGCAATATTGATTGTAATATATGAATTTAAAAAAGATCAGAAGGCTAAAAATATAAAATCATCATAAGAGAGGATTCTGCTAACACCTGCTTCAACCCTATAACGCTATTGTCACGATTCTTGCGAATCGATGCAAAGTAGGAGCTACAACGTAAAGTGGTGCAAGAATCGCGCCAATTTAACGCGTTAAGGGTTAAGCCAATGTTAGGACGACCAGCTTTGTTGAAACAATATAACATATTACATTAACAGTACTTAACAACATGTACAAATAGTATTGACATATTGTACAATATAATGTATCTTTGGATCGGAGGCAATTATGGTTAAGCAGTTATCAATCTCCGAAACAAGGAAGAGGATCACTTCTCTCGAGGATGATCTTTCTTTCAATGATACAATATCTGTTACCAATCATGGTAAAGAAGTTTTTGCATTACTTCGTTGGGATACATATGAAAGTATTGCTGAGACTTTAGATATCATTTCTGATGAAGTTTTATATGATGAGCTTAAGATTGGAATAAAGCAGTTTGAAAATAATAGCCTTATCGATTTTGAAGATTTTAAGAAGAGCTTAAATGTATAAGATAAAGCTTACTATTATTGCAGCTGACAATATCAAGAAGCTGGATAGTAGGACACAAAATCAAATAATCAATAAGATAGAATCTTTAAAAGAAGAGCCATTATTATTAGGAAAACCCTTAAAAGGGCCATTGAAGGAATTTCGTTCAGTTCGAGCTGCAGGACAACGATATAGAATCATTTATAAGGTTCTTGAGAAAGAAATAATAGTAATCATAATTGCTGTTGGAATAAGAAAAGACGGTGATAAAAAAGACATTTATGAATTGATGAAGAAATATATTAAGACTGGATTATTAAAAGAGGATGATAAAAAAGGGCGATCCTAACACATGCTTCAACCTTATAAATCCTTTGTCATGGTTTTTGCTAAAAGATTACGCAAAAACCACGCCAAGCCCTTCGGGCACGGATTTAAAGGTTAAGCCAATGTTAGGTGTATTCAGTAAGCAGGAAACTAAATGAATCGACCAAGTAAACAAAAACTTGAAATGCTCATAAATGAATACGAGAGATTGCATAAATATTCAACTACAACATCATCAAATCTAAAAAAAATTACACTAACAGTGGGATTGGGAATCACAACAGCAATGATAGGAGCTTTTTCTCAAGTTGCTTTTTCCGCATCAAACAAGAAAACAACATTCTTTATTTTTTGCGGATTAATTCCAATTATTGTATTCATAACAATATTTGCGTGGCTTGGAGAACATATTAAAATGGCTCGAGTTGGCAATTATCTCATGCAACAAGAAAACAAAATTAATGCACTATTTGGCAGTGATGTTTTAGGTTGGGAAAAATTTATTCGAAAAAGACAAAACAAAGCTGCTTCATATATTGATATTCTTGTGGTTTTTGGCTTGTATTTGATCGCGGTAGGTTCAACATATTATGGATGTTATATAATAGATAAAGGTAAAGCTATTGAGTTACTACTTATTATAGTTTTTTTATTAGTTGGCGTAATGTACTTAGTAATGTTGCTACTCACCAATAAAAGATTTGGCAAAGTAGACTCATGCAATGCCACTATTAATAAAAAGATTATAAAAAGCATGAGCATTATTATTCCTTCATATAATGAATCAAAATCATTAGCTCACTTTGTTCCAGAGTTCATAAATTCCGCCGAAAGATATTGTAATGATGTAGAATTAATTATATCTGATGATGGAAGTGTTGATGATACAAAGTATCTAGTAAATAAGTTACAACGAAATTATCTCAATATTAAATATATTAATAACGCTAAAAATAAAGGAGTTGGAGCGGCAATTAGAAATGGTCTTTCAATAGCAGAGAAAGATTACGCACTAATCCTAGACGCAGATGGACAGTATTCTGTTGATGAGATTGGAAAAATATTAGATAAAATAAATCAAGCTGATTCTTTTTTTCCAATCCGAGATCATAGATATTATAGTATTACTAGACTTATAATTAGCTATTTACTAAATTTCTTGGCTAGAGTCATATGGAAAATTGAAATTAGGGACATATTTTGTGGATTTAAGCTTTTCAAAAGGGACTTAATTAATCCAGCACGACTATCTTGCAATGGTTCACTTATTAATGTTGAAATATATTGGCAACTTCGTAATAATAATAGTAAAATGGCTCAATTCTATATACATAACAACCACCGTATCTATGGATCTTCGAAAATTGTAAATGTAAAAACTGCAATTTGGTTTATAAACGATCTAAGAAATATTACTGTAAATCGGAAGCACCTAACAACTGCTTCAACCTTATAAATCCTTTGGCACGTTTTGTGCAGAACAACAATGCACAAAACGCGCCAAGCCCTTCGGGCACGGATTTAAAGGTTAAGCCAATGTTAGGTAGATTTATGAAATACATTTTTACATATAAGGTAAAGTACTACACATCTTTGTTGTGCTCTTAAAGGGAATATATCCTCGTATGAGGATTAATCTTTTTATAGGAGGATCAACATGGATCCGAAAGTTATGGTTAAGGTAGAAAAGGATGCAGAAGGGAAGTATTTCTTAACCGATGGACAAATTGAAATTATCGTTGATATTTTGCTAAAGGTGATTAAATTACCTGAGTATTTAGAAAGCATTATTAAAATAATTCTTATAAAAGTTATTAAACGAATTGATAGTTTGCTTTATCAATTGCTCCCTAATGAGATATATGACTTCATAAATAGTACAAAAGTAGGATTTTCTCCTGAGGAAGCAAAAGAAATAAAGGTAAGAATAGTGAAACTTATTAACGATAGAATTGATATTCCATTTCTTTCTGAAGATATTGAAAGGTTAATAATTGAAACAGTTATAGATATATTATTTACTGCTATGATTAAAGGGAATATGCTAAAATAGTATGTAAAAATTGAATTAGTATGCTTGAAAATGCTATTTGGTATTATTTTCTTTATAAGAATAGTACCAAATAGCAGAGAATTATATTCAGATGTATAAGAGTAATAAATACTTAATAGTAATTTGTAATGGAGGAATTATGAATCAAGATAAAGATTCAAAAAATATGAATAATAAAAATATAAATATTATTGTAAGTTTGCTTTCATTGTCAATCGCAGCATTGTCTTTAGTATCTTCCTTAATAGTAAATGTAACTTCGATGAAAATTGAACAAGAAAAATATCGACGAGATAGTATAATTAATGTCTCAAGATCAAGTTATCTTGAGTTGTATGGCATAATGAAAAGTACTTATTTTAAAGTCGCAAATAAGGAATATGCAAAAATCGAAGATAGTATAATTGCTTCAGAAAAATGTTATAGAGAACTTCGATTTATATTACCTGATGATTATAGTAAAGATTACTATGAAAACAAAGATAGGCTAGAAAAAATTAATGAATATTTGATGCGATATTTAAAAAAGAAACCAGATATTAGCCCAGATTTAAGAGAAAAGATTATTGGAGACTATATTGCAACAGAAAAAGAATATGATAAAGAATATAGAATATTTACTAGATTTATAAATTCTGAAATATTTGATAGTATATTTAGCAATTTAAAGATTAATAAATAAAACTACCTAACAACTGCTTCAACCTTATAAAGCCTTTTGTCATGGTTTTTGCGAGAATATCACGCAAAAACCACGCCAATCCTTCGCTTCGCTCAGGAACAGGCTTTAAAGGTTAAGCCAATGTTAGGCTTAGAAAATTAAAAACCAGTTATAAGAAAATCAATCGAAGAGATAATATCGTTCCTATGTTGTATACAGTCATCAACATATGATCCAATATTCTTCTTTTGAATTGCAGCCATTTGTGGCGTCAATACTAAATATTCTATCCCTTTTATTAGTATTACTGGCGTAAGGTTTTTAATAGCTTTTTCATTGAATCTAGATTTTAGCGAAAGTGGAATTACTAAACGAGTTTCAAGAGAATCTAATAGAGGCGACTGAACATCAATAATATAAGGATATACTACTTTTGTTATTGGATTAGTATTTGTATAGATTGAGTATTGGGCCATTAAAAAGTCCTTACATCATCGCCGAATACACCAAAATCACTAATATGATTATTATAAGCAACTATAGATTCTGAGTTTTCTAGAAGCCATGCATCTCGTTTAGTCTGCTTTACTTTTTCTGCTAAAGCATTTTCCAGAACAGAAGAGATATTGATTTTGAGTTCTTTGGCTTTTGTAAGTAAATCACTATTTATAGTAAGGTTTGTGGGCTTTTTAGGTGCATTAAGGTTATAAAGAATAAGCATATAAACCTCCATAATATAAAGAAATAATACATAGATCATTCAATATATGTATAGTATATGCGTATATATCACAAAAGTCAAGCCTAACAACCGCTTCAACCTTATAAATCCTTTGTCATGGTTCTTGCGAGAAGATTACGCAAGAACCACGCCAAGCCCTGCGGGCACGGATTTAAAGGTTAAGCCAATGTTAGAAAGGCGCTCCCGCGCAGGAAGAAAATAATATTCAATGGTATATAGAAATAGTTCAACATCAAATACAATATGTTAAAGACTTGACAATTACATAGTGTGCACATATACT
>Ga0209639_1001597_pt1 | contig 21301 bp, 25 predicted proteins | sample EPASupsiteHSE605_FD_187268 | JGI IMG/M metagenome (GOLD analysis project Ga0209639, IMG submission 187268) | Bioremediated contaminated groundwater from EPA Superfund site, New Mexico - Sample HSE6-05 (SPAdes) (version 2) | ecosystem: Environmental > Aquatic > Deep subsurface > Groundwater >...
CACCCCAAAAATGGTCGAAGACCTTTTTGGAGGTGAAGGATGAAAAGAAGTCAGCAGTTAGAAGTCAGAATTTCAATCCCCTCAATCAAGACTGAAGAGATTGAAATGACAGAAGAGGCTGATAAGTACCTATCAATCTTTCTCAATCTTTTTCAATCTACCCGAAAGAGACTGATGAGATTGAAATGACTGATGAAACTGATAAGCACCTTTTCAATCTCCTCAATCTTTTTCAATCTTTCTCAATCCCTTCGCAATCTTAGTGTAAAAAAACATCCAGGCTTTACTCCTACCCTTCTATATTACTGATTTATAATCTGATTATATAAAATCGTATTCCCTGAAAAAACGGCACTCAAAATCGTTTGTTTAACAATTCTGATATTTTTACTTTCTTCAGGTATCTCGTTTAAAACCTGCACAATATCCGAAATTTGGTGCACATCAATCTTTTTTAATCGACCAAAATAAAATTCCAGTATTAGTTTTTCTTCGGAGGAAAGCTCAATGCCATCAGTTGCAATCCCGGACTTAGGTTCGTTCGAAATTGTTTTTTCACCCTTAAGCGTAAATGAAAACACAACACCATCTTCGGTGTTTTGAGCGATAATTTTTTGGTTATGCGCTTCAATTGCCATTTTGCAAAAAGCAAGTCCTAAACCGGTTGAATGGTGTGAACTGCTATTGTGCTTTTCAAAATATCGGTATTTATCGAAAATAAAGGGCAAAGTATCGTCGGGTATAGGTTCTCCATAGTTTTTGACACCAATGCGTATGGTTCCATCACCTGATTTTTCGGCAAAAACATCAATGCTACTGTTTTGTGGCGAAAAGCGGATGGCATTAGACAGTAAATTATCGAACACACGCACCATAATGTCTTTATCGGTGAGTACCAGATAATCATCGAAATGAAAGTGCAATGCAAGGTTTTTTTCTCTCAGGCTGAGTTCGTGCCCATTTTTTACTTCTTCTAATATTTGTCGCAGAGAGTGGATTTCTTTGTTGAGTTTAAATTCGGTGGTTTCGTACTTTTCCACATCCAGCATATTCATAACGAGCAGCAACATTTTCCTTGCTGCGGTGCTTAGATTTAGGTTGCTTGAATTGATCAGTATCTGGCTCAAAGGGTTTTTTAAATCATGAACAAAAGTATGAACAAGCATTTCTTTAAACCTGTTTAAATTTTCAAGTTGATTGTATTGATTTTTAATTTGTTCTTTTTGCGCATGTAAAACCTGATTTTGATTATGAATCTCTTCTTTTTGCCTGACCAGTGCCTTGTTTTGTTTTTTAATATAAAATATCCCTGTAACAATTAAAATACAAGCAATTAACATTATTGCAATGATAATATTTTTTCTGAAAATATCAGCTTTATTTAAATCAAGTAATTTTTTCTGGTACTCTATTTCTTTTTGCTTTCGCTCTGTTTGATACTTTTTATCGAGTTCAGTAATTTTACTCCAGTTTTGCTGGCTATTCATTTCTTCACGAGTACCAGCTTCAATTTCATGAAATTGAAGCGCATTTTTATAATCTTTAATTGCGATATAAGATAATCGTAAAATATTAGAAGATGTCGATTTATAAACTAATATATTTAAATCAACAGCCGTTTGGTAGGCTTTCAAACCAAATTCAATGGCTTTCTTATATTGCTTTTGAATGTAGTAAGTTCTGGCTATATTGATAAAATAATTAGGAAGATCTTTTCTGCAATTCGTTTGTTTTGCCAATTCAATTGCTTTGTTGAAATAATCAATCGCTTTCTGATAATTTTTCTGATAACGATAATACGCTCCAAGAATATTTAATGAACTTAGTTTGGTTCGGGTCTCATTGTTAAGATTCGAAATTAAAAAGGCCGAATCCGCATAAATTTTACTAAGCTTAATAAAATCATCGATTGTGCCTTTTTCTAAACTGAACTCATTTTGAAAAGGGATTTTAGTCAATTTAAATGCGGGGTAATTATGTTCGGTAAGTTGATAAAATGTAGAACTGATACGGTCGTATAATCCCGGATGCTGTTGAGCCTGATTGTTTTCGAGTGCAATATTTTTCGACAAGTACAAATAGTATAAACTTTGATCAAGAAGACCAATACAGCGGTTTAAATCTCCAATTTGATAAAGACTAATTATTTTACTTGAAATCAAATTGTTCTTTTCAGCAATTTTAAGAGCCTGAAATAAATACTTATTTGCCTCTTTATATTTTCCGCTGAGCTTTGAAATAGCTCCAATGTTTATTAAAACTTTACACTGCAATTCGTAATTATCGGAAGGTGAAGAAATTTGCATGATTTTCTCTGCACAATCCAATGCACTATCAACATTATAATCAGTTAGATTACAGGATAAATCTACTAATCTTAGAATATTACCGGCTGTTTTGGGCGTTTTTTTAAATTCACGTAATAAAGAATCACTTTGGGCAAATAAATTTCCCGTAAAAAAATTTATTTGCAGTAAAAGAAGAAATAAAACTCTAATCAAGCTTTTCATTCGTTATCTTAAATTTCAATAAATCATTTTACTCCCCAATGTATTTATACAATTTCTCAATCATTTAATCAATCTTATTTACAAACTCATATAAAGATCGTTCTTCATTTAATCCCAATTTCTTTTTCAGACGTTGTTTTGATTTTTTCAATGCATCTTTGGTTTTATGAGTAAGAGCTATAATTTCATCTGTTGTCATATTCAGTTTCATATATGTGCAAAGTTCTGTTTCATTATCCGTTAGTTCGGGGTAATTTCTTACCAGATTCGGAATAAAAGCAGGATGTACTTTTTCAAAATGCACTTCATACTCTTTCCAATTAAAGCAATTAATATTTACTTTTAATTTAGAAATAATATCACAGATTGCTTTTCCCGTAATATCATCTACCAGCATGCATATATTTTGTAAATCATTAACCAACAAATGATTAAACTTACTATTTGAAAGCAGACGTATTTTCAATGCAGTAAGAGCCTGACTATTAAATTCGTGCTCCCTGTTAATTTTATCTATCTCCTTTTGCATGATTTCTTTCTCTAACTCAATTATTTTTTGATGCTTTAAATTTAACCGAATCATTGAGTTTACACGAGCTTCTATTTCTATAGGATCATACGGTTTCCGTATATAGTCATTTGCACCTGCTTCTAAGGCCGTTCTAAGATTTTCTACGGTTGTCATCCTGCCTGTAGCTACAATAATTGGAATATCCTTAATCACATCTGAGGCTCTGATTATTTTGATGGCTTCTATCCCGTCCATTTCAGGCATATCCCAGTCCATAATAATAGCATCAGGCTGGTGTTTTATAGCCAGCTCAACAGCACTCACTCCATTGGGGGCCACAAAAACTCTGTAAACATTAGAGTTCAGTGTCTCAAACAGATTTTTAATATTTTGCGGCTCATCATCCGCCAAAAGAATTTTGTATTTATTATTCAGCTCCACAATTATTGATAAATAATTTAACTATTATTTTAAGTTTGCCAAAACATCATTCGTACGAGAAAAACAATACATTACTCCTGACATATCAATGAAAAACAGCAACTTATGTATTACAAATATATAAAACACAAAATATGCTTCACAACAAAAGTACAACAATTATTTCTGATATAAATAGCTTATTCGCACTCCTTTTCGAATAGTTTCACTGAATTACGAATATATTTAACCGCGAGCTGAATATGATGAGTATTGCTTTAAAAACTTGAATAAATATAATAAAATTCAAAATAATATTTATCGGAACTCATTCTTATAAACGTTCCTAACACTCATCATTATTTCTTTTATAATATACATTTTTTCATCTCTAAAGGAAATAACTCATTGTTTTACAAACAATTGAAGTATTATACTTTCCAATCGATATTATAACCTGAAATACATTTGGGCATAAAAAAAGCCGGAGCTTTTGCTCCAGCTTTTCTATTATGCTTGTTTTTGTTTATTTCACCGGAACATTTTTCAATGTTTCAACCAGATAATCCCAGAATTTTCTTACAGTAGCAATATTTACTTTTTCATCTGGTGAGTGAGGATAGCGAATAGTTGGTCCAAATGAAATCATATCCCATTTAGGATAAACGCCACCTAGCAAACCACATTCCAAACCGGCATGTATCGCTTTAATATCAGGAATTTTACCATACATTTTCTGATATACATCCTGCATAGTTTTTAAAATTGGCGATTCCATATTAGGCTTCCAGCCTGGATACCCCCCTTCCATATCGCATTCTGCACCTGCAAGTGTAAATACACTACATACCATTTCGCTTAGGTCTTCTTTCGCTGAATCAACCGAACTACGAAGCAAACTTCCGATCTTAATTTCTCCATCCAGCGTTTTAACACTTGCAAGGTTATTGGATGTTTCAACTAAACCCGGAACAGAATCGCTCATACGCATAACACCATTTGGACACGCGTAAATGGAACGCAAAACATTATTTTGAATAGTTTCATCAATGAGGAATTTAGGCATTTCGGCAGGTCCGATTGTCATTTTAAATTCTGGTTCAGTAGCTGAAAGTTCAGCCGAAGCGATATCATAAAATGCAATCAAATCATTTTTAAGTGTTTCCGATTTCCCTTTTGGAGCAACAATTACTGCAAAAGCTTCACGTGGAATGGCATTGCGTAAGCTACCACCATCAAACATTGCCAGTTTTGCACCATGATTACGAATTATCTGAATCAGGAAGCGTGTCATGATTTTGTTGGCATTACCACGTTGCAGAATTATATCCATGCCTGAATGACCACCTTTTAATCCGGTAATGCTGATTTTGTATGCGTCAACATTTGCAGGAACAGCAGCTTTCGTAAAACGGAAAGTAATATTTGCATCAATTCCACCAGCACAGCCAACATAAAGTTCTCCTTCATCTTCCGAATCGAGATTCATCAGAATATCACCCTTAAACATGCCGGGTTGTAGTCCAAACGCTCCGGTCATCCCGGTTTCTTCATCAATGGTAAATAATGCTTCAATCGGGCCATGTGGAATGTCTGTTGACTCCAGAACAGCCATTGCTGCTGCGCAACCCATACCATTATCTGCACCTAAAGTAGTGCCATTTGCAGTAACCCATTCCCCATCAATGTAGGCTTCAATCGGGTCCTTTTCAAAATCATGAACTTTATCGCTATTTTTTTGAGGAACCATATCAAGATGCCCTTGAAAGATAACACCCATGCGATTTTCCATACCCGGAGTTGCAGGTTTACGTATAATTACATTACCTACTTTGTCAACAACTGTTTCCAAACCAAGGTTTTCTCCGAATTTTTTCATAAAAGCAATAACAGCTTCTTCTTTTTTGGATGGACGTGGAATTTGTGTCAGGCTGTAAAAATGTTTCCAAACTCTTTGTGGATCCAGATTCTGAATGTCTTTGTTCATATTAAATGTTCTTTAATGTAGTTGATTAAATGTTAAGAATAGCAAAGGTAAACTTTTTTCAATTCGAAAGGTTTTAAGGTTGTAGCATTTTCTATCTTTGAAACAATTTTAACACACATACAAAATGGCAATCCGCATAAGTGCAATTTCTTACCTGAATTCAATTCCGTTTTTATATGCATTGAAACAATGGAAATTTACAGATAATGTTGAAATAGTGACAGATGTGCCTGCACAATGTGCACAAAAACTTTTGGAAAATAAAGCAGATGTTGGGTTAGTTCCGGTAGCGGTGATTCCATCACTTCCTCACGCAGAAATCATCTCCGATTATTGCATTGGAGTGGAAAAACAAGTTCGGAGTGTACTCTTACTTAGCCATAAGCCCCTGCGCGAAATTAAAACAATTCGTGCCGATAACGAATCAAGAAGTTCTGTCGCTCTCACAAAAGTGCTCCTGAAAAATTATTGGAAAATGGAGGTTAAATGGGTTGACAATAACTACAATGAAGCAGTTGATGCAGAAGTATGTATCGGCGACAAAGCCTTTGTCAGGATACATCAATTCCCTCATCATCTTGATTTGGCTGAAGATTGGTACAATTACACAGGCTTACCTTTTGTGTTTGCTTGTTGGGTTGCAACCCGAACTTTACCACAAAGTTTTCTTGAAGAATTCAACGCTGCATTACGCTTTGGAATAGAACACAAATATGAAGCAGCACTTGAACTGGGAGGAAATCTTTTAGTAAATGGCGATTTAATGAACTATCTGGAACACAACATCAGCTTTAACTTCGATGCTGCAAAAAAAGAAGCTTTGCAAAGGTTTTGGAAAGAAACAAAATCAATTTAAGAACCTGATTTTTGCTGAGATAATCACAAATAAATAATTATCTACTTATCATAAACTTACATATTTCTGCACATCTATCTCCGTTCACAAAGCGGGCAAAATAGATTCCTGCTTTGTAATGTTCGACATTCAGGATGATTTCACCTGTTTCATTGGGAATCGTCCTGGTTTCAATCAGAACTCCCATCATGTTGTAAACCTGCAAGCTCGCATTCGTTTTAAGATTGAAAAAGCTAAATTGAACCTGTGTGATAGCAGGATTTGGATAAACATTAAAACTTATTTTGGGAAATTCCTCAATTCGTAAATTCGTATAAAAACATAGAGGAGTCGAACTATACAAAAGGTTTCCCCCATTTTTAAAACACAACAATGTACTACTGGTTCCAACTTATCGAATGCTGAGCACCTTCTTTAAGCCCTTGCTTTGTACCTAAACCTTCATACCATTTCTCTCCATCTATAAGATCATTATTGTCCAATTTATACTTTAATGAAATGCAGTTATGCGTAATCCCACTTATTTGCTCCTCATTCACCTGCGAAACATAAAATGTATCTCCCTGATTTAAAGCAAGAAAAACAGGAGTAAATAATATCAAAGTATCTCTGGTTTGTGCTTTAAAATCGAAGTATAGTTTCTGATTAAATTGGTTATCTAATAAATAGATACTAAATAGATACGCTGACTATTGGTATCTTCAAGCATATAGCAGGCAAGCTGAAATATTGCATTCACAGATGAATCATCCGTATATACTATCTTTTTACAAGTTTCTCCGCCAATTATTGTATCAATATCCGTTTTGTAAATAAATGTACGATAATTTAAAGGGAAATTTCCTGTTACCTTTACATTCCACTGGTTACCGTTCTTCAGCATTGGAATGTAAACATGTTGCGCCTGAATAGATAAAACAAGCAAGTTGCTGAATACAAAACTAACAAATATATTTTTCATAATTCTCTGCTTATAACTTACAATTATCTATATAACAATAATTTACATTCCAACATTCGTATAAAGTATTTAGAAAAGAAGACACTACTTCTAAATTAGCATGCTCTTTATAGCTTAGCCCATTTATGGCTGAGTCTTTAAATGTATTAAATTTTTCGACATCCCTATTTTCAAATCTTAAAATCGGCATATTATAATTTTAATTATTAGAACAAATATAATGATAGATTTGAGAATAGTAGTTCAATACATGCAATCCTATAACAAACAAATACAAAAGCAATCGTATCATATTACATCAGGATAATTTAATAACATCTCATCAAATATAAGCATTTTAAAAGAAAAAATCGCCTTCAATATACAAACGTAAAGATTTTAGTGATGAACGTTGGATTTAAATTAGTGAACGTATTTAATACAAAATATAAAATCTAAATAAATTGATTTTATACATGTTTTCATATGGTAAGTATTGAACGTTTCAACAAGAGGTTAAAGAATTAGCTTCAATTTTTTACATAAAATTCATTTTGAGATTCTCTTTGTTGTATCTTTGTAATTGGAAAAAGAAAAAAAACATGGAAAACAACATTTTACTCCAATACATGGAGTCGAGGATTAAATCCCCGGAGTCTGATTTCAGACCAGGTCCATTTGTTACAATTTCGCGAGATTATGGCTGCCCTGCAAAAGAAATTGCGGCCTTACTTTCTCAGGAATTGAATAAAAAACATGCTCCATCTGCCAATGAACGAAAGTGGCAATGGATCGGAAAAGAAATTCTTCAGGAAGCGGCAAAAGAACTAAATCTTCAACCCGAAAAGCTGAACTATATTTTTGATGCTGGAAAGCGAAGTGCAATAGATGAAGTTTTGCAGTCGCTCAGTGCAAAATATTATCAATCAGATGCGAAGATTCGTAAAACAATTTCTGCCGTTGTAAAAACAATTGCAGAAAAAGGAAATATTGTGATTGTAGGCCGCGGAGGTGTTGCGCTTACTCAGGATATTCCCAGAGGCATTCATATTAAACTGAATGCTCCATTTAGCTGGAGATTAGAAAATGTGATGCTTCGCCAAAATCTCGCCCACATGGAAGCCGTGGAAAAAATTGCTTCGATTGATGAAAAACGTGAAGCACTGATTGCATCTTTCAGTAAAACCCGTCATCGCTCTGTTTCTTTTGATTTAACCTTCAATTGCGAAACATTTAATAGCGAACAGATCGTAAATCTGATAATCCAGGCAATGCTTTACCACAAACAAATAGTGTAACGATCACTATTCAGGATTCTTAAGGCATTCTGTAATTTTTTTTTTCAGTCGCCAGCATGTCATTTGCCGGCGACTGAATTCATCTGACAACTTATACGTTGATATATCAGGCGTACAACAAATTCGCCAGGCAAACATAAATGATTCTCTGACAGACACATGACAACGGTGAAACGGAGTATGTGCTGTTGCGGATTCATCTTTTTTGCATTTGGAACACCTTCTCGAAAACGGTGTTTTCCCTTTTGTAAATGTAGTATGCCCACATTTTTTGCATACAAAACCATCTTTCCATTTTTCGTTTGCCAAAAATTCAAGACATGCTTCTTTATTCGGAAATCGCTGATTAAAAGCCTCTTCAGTGGTTATCTCTTGTTTTAGTTTCTTAAACATAATGCTCAAAATGAACTTTTCGTTTTGGTTTTGGTTTACAAAGATAATAAAAAAAATGATATTTAAGCGATTTATATATTCAAAAATGATATCTTTGCAGCACAAAATTAAACCGAACATGAAGAAAATTGCAATCTTTAGCTTAATAATTATAGCCCTTGCCGCATGCGGAAGTAAAAATTCAAATAATGAAAATGTAAAAATGGCAAAAGTCACTGTTGTAAAGCAAATTAGTGCAGCTGAATTCAGAAACTTAATTATGGACTATGAGCAAAATCCCAAAACATGGATTTTCAAGGGAGAACGTCCTTGTGTGGTTGACTTTTATGCTGATTGGTGTCGGCCTTGCAAAATGATTGCACCTATTATGGAAGAACTTGCTCAGGAATATCAGGGGAAAATTGATTTTTATAAAGTAAACACAGATAAAGAACAGGAATTATCAGGAGTTTTTGAAATTCAAAGTATCCCTGCAATTTTATTTTGCCCAAAGCAAGGTAAGCCAGCTATGCAGGCAGGTGCAATGCAAAAAGCGGATTATCAAAAAATTATTAATGAATTTTTACTCGGAATAAAAGATAGTACAAACGTTACAAAATAAAATTCAAAGATATTTATTATCAAAAAAAACTACAACAATGGAACATTTAACAGCACAAGCCTTTAAAGAAAAAGTATTCAATTATGAAGCAAATCAGGAATGGAAATACGAAGGGAATCTGCCTTGTATTATTGATTTTTATGCAGACTGGTGTCAGCCCTGCAAAATGGTAGCACCAATCCTTGAAGAGCTTTCTAATGAATATGAAGGCAAAATCAATATCTTCAAAGTCAATACAGAAGAAGAACAAGAGCTTTCTGCCGTTTTTGGAATTCGGAGTATTCCTTCAATTTTATTTTGTCCTATGAATGAACAACCTCAAATGGCACAAGGAGCACTACCCAAACAATCTTTCAAACAGGCTATTGACGATATCCTGCTAAAAAAATAACAAACAACTGAATTACAACAAAGTAATTTAAAGCATGATTGATTTTACAAACCAGTCATGCTTTTTTCTTTTTCCGGTTTATCTTATACTAATAAACCTGTCTTCTTCGTTTCAAGAGCTTTCATTACCTTTGCAACTTAAATAATGCTCAAAGATGATTCCTTTTTCACCACCACGCATGGATCAAAAGATTATTGACGAAGTAGTTGATACTCTGAAATCAGGCTGGATTACTACCGGCCCAAAAACCAAGAAATTCGAGAAAATGCTGACAGAATACGGAGGACACAAAGCAACTCTATGTGTCAATTCAGCCTCTGCTGGTCTTGAATTAATGTTACGCTGGTATGAGCTCGGCCCTGGTGACGAAGTAATTGTTCCTGCGTACACCTATTGTGCAACAGCCAACGTAGTAATACATTGTGGAGCTCGCCCGGTATTTGTGGATGTAGGTGATGATTTCAACATCTCCGTTGAAAAAATAAAAGCAGCTATCACTTCAAATACCAAGGTGATTATGCCAGTTGACATCGCCGGATTCCCTTGTAATTACGATAAAATCAATACTTTGGTAAAAAGTGAAGAAATCCGGAAATTATTTATTCCGAAAGGAAATGCTCAGCAAAAGCTTGGACAAATTTTAATTCTTTCGGATGCAGCTCATTCTATTGGTGCAGAATATAATGGAAAAAGAGTTGGATGCCTTGCCGACATTACGGTTTATTCGTTCCATGCTGTAAAAAATCTCACCACTGCCGAAGGGGGCGCAATCTGTTTAAATTTACCGGATAGCTTTGATCATGAAACGCTCTACAAAGAACTGAATACAAAATCGCTACATGGACAAAACAAAGATGCATTGGCAAAATTCCAGGTTGGCAACTGGCGTTACGACATTGTAGAAGCCGGGTATAAATGCAACATGACTGATATTCAAGCTGCAATGGGAATTGTAGAATTACAACGTTATAACGAAGATATGCTTGAACGTCGCAAAGAAATTTTCGACCTCTACACAAAACTTCTTTCCGTTAACAATTGGGCAGAATGTCCACAATATGAAACTGCAGAAAAAAAGTCTTCCTATCACGTATATATGCTTCGTATTAAAAACATCAACGAAGCTCAACGCGATGAAATTATTCAGAAAATATTTGCACGCGAAGTAGCGGTGAACGTTCATTTTGTTCCAGTTCCGATGATGAGTTTTTATAAAGCAGAAGGTTATTCCATTGATGATTATCCGGTTACATATAATAACTATAGTCGCGAAATCACACTTCCGGTTTATTACGACTTAAGTAACGAACAAGTTCATACGGTTGTCAATGCGGTAAAAGAAGCCGTAAAAGAAGTAATTGGATAGATGAAACGCTGCTTCGATCTCTTTTTTTCAATTCTGGGAATTATTATCCTTTCTCCTTTGCTGTTACTGATTTCTTTATGGATCGTACTCGACAGCAAAGGGGGAATTTTTTATCAGCAAATTCGGGTTGGAAAAAATAATCATGATTTTTACTTGCTAAAATTCAGATCAATGCGCGTGAATGCCGATAAAGATGGCTTATTAACGGTAGGAGGCCGCGACAGTAGAATTACCCGTTCCGGTTACTTTTTACGAAAATACAAGCTTGACGAACTGCCACAACTCTTCAATATTATAAAAGGAGAGATGAGCATCGTGGGTCCACGTCCAGAAGTTCGGAAATATGTTGAGCTATATAACGAAGAACAACAAAAAGTATTAAATGTAAAACCCGGCTTAACGGATTTCGCATCTTTAGAATACATTAATGAAAATGAACTACTTGCAATTTCTGACAATCCTGAACAAACTTATATCGAAACCATTATGCCGGCAAAACTACTTTTGAATAAAGAATATATCGGGCAAATTTCACTTCTTACAGATCTGAAAATAATATTCAGAACGATGAAAAAAATAATGAAATAGAATTTCATTAAAATACAACCTTCTGTAAATCTGAAATTTCCGGATCTTCAATAGAACATACTGCAGCATAATAATCACAATCAATATTAAGCTGTTGAAAATAAGTCTCTTTATTATAATTCATACATTCAAAATGGAAAGAATCATTTTCTGGTATTACTGAGAAAAGATTAAGAGAATTCGCAATACCCCAACCCATCGCTTTTACAAAACTTTCTTTCAGTGTCCACATTCTAAAAAACAAATCTTGTTGATCTTCTTCACTTTGTGAAATCAAAAAATCATATTCTTTGGTATGAAAAAACCGTTTGGCAACACTAAGATTTGTATTACGTTTTTTCTCCACATCAATTCCTACAAGGTTAGGGGAAATAGCAGCCAAAATATATTCTCCGGAATGAGAAATATTAAAATGCCATCCAAAACATTCCGGTAGAGAAGGTTTCCCGTTTTCTGAGTGAACAAAATGAATTTCGGAAGGTTTATAATCAAGTTTTTCAGAAAGCTTTAATCGTACAATGCATTCTCCCAAAATAGATCGTTGAATATCATTACTGTTTTTATACCTCTGAAGCCTGATAATCGATGCTTCCGGAAGAAGGTCGAATAGTTTATTTTTCAGTATATCAAACTGTTCCGGCAATAGTATTTGTGTATAAAATATCTCTGTCATGATCAAAAATCTCACTGCAAAATTAAACAATCAAAATGAATAAAAAGATAACTGCTAAACAGTTGCAAATTAGGGAATAATTGATTAATTTTGCAGCCCCGTCATAAATTTTGACCGGAATCCGTAAACGACTAGATATCAGATCTATGATAAACATCACTTTACCCGATAACTCGGTACGACAATATCCTGATGGATCAACTGCTTTAGATATAGCACGTTCCATTAGCGAAGGTCTTGCACGTAATGTGCTTGCAGCAAAAGTTGACGATGAAATCTGGGATGCAACACGCCCAATTCACAAAGATTCTCATTTACGCTTATTTACGTGGAATGATACAGAAGGGAAAGCAGCTATGTGGCACTCTTCAGCTCACTTGATGGCCGAAGCAATTGAACTGCTTTATCCAGGAGTTAAATTTGGAATTGGACCTGACATTGAAAATGGTTTTTACTATGATATCGATTTTGGTTCAAATAGCATCTCGTCTGACGATTTCAAAAAAATTGAAGACAAAATGCTCGAACTTGCTCAACAAAAACAAATATTTGAACGCATTGAAGTATCAAAAGCCGAAGCACTAAACTATTTCACCCAAAAAGGAGATGAATACAAAGTAGAACTCATTACCGATCTAACAGATGGTTCTATTACCTATTATAAATCAGGACATTTTACCGATTTATGCCGTGGACCACATATTCCTGATACTTCATCAATTAAAGCCATTAAATTGCTCAACATTGCAGGAGCTTACTGGCGTGGAGATGAAAAACGTAAACAACTTACCCGTATCTATGGAATCACCTTCCCGAAACAAAAAGAGCTCACTGATTATCTGACCATTCTGGAGGAAGCAAAGAAACGTGACCATCGTAAACTTGGAAAAGAACTTGAATTATTCACTTTCTCTCAAAAAGTTGGGGCAGGTCTCCCTATCTGGCTACCCAAAGGAGCTGCTCTGCGCGAACGTCTGGAAAACTTCCTGAAAAAAATCCAGAAACAACACGGATATGAACAGGTTATGTGCCCACATATCGGAAATGTTGAATTATATAAAACATCAGGTCACTATCAAAAATATGGACAGGATTCTTTCCGTCCTATCACTACACCCGTTGAGGGCGAAGAGTTTTTCCTCAAACCAATGAATTGCCCACATCATTGTGAAATCTACAATGCAAAACCACGTTCATATAAAGACCTCCCATTGCGTCTTGCTGAATTCGGTACCGTTTATCGTTACGAACAAAGCGGTGAATTACATGGTTTGACAAGGGTTAGAGGATTTACGCAGGATGATGCCCACATTTTCTGCCGCCCAGACCAACTATTGGAAGAATTCCAAAAAGTAATTGATATTGTGTTGTATATATTTAAAACACTTGATTTTAAAGAATTTACCGCACAGATTTCATTACGCGATCCAAATAACAAAGAAAAATACATTGGATCAGATGAAAATTGGAAAAAAGCTGAAGGCGCTATTATGCAAGCCGCAAAAGAGAAAAATCTTAACACCATTGTAGAACTTGGCGAAGCAGCATTCTACGGACCTAAACTCGATTTTATGGTACGCGATGCAATTGGTCGCAAATGGCAGTTGGGAACCATCCAGGTTGACTACAATTTACCTGAACGCTTTGAACTGGAATATACAGGAAGCGATAATCAGAAACACCGCCCGATTATGATTCACCGTGCACCGTTTGGATCAATGGAGCGTTTTATTGCAGTTTTACTGGAGCATACAGCAGGAAATTTCCCGCTCTGGCTTACTCCGGATCAATTCATAGTTCTGCCAATCAGCGAGAAGTATCAAGAATATGCAGAAAAAGTTTTGCAGTTACTAAAAAATTCCGATCTTCGCGGCTTCATTGACGAACGAAGTGAAAAAGCGGGAAAGAAGATCAGAGACGCTGAAATTCAGAAAATTCCGTATATGCTTATCGTTGGTGAGAAGGAAGAACAAACACAAACTGTATCAGTTCGTAAGCATGGATCAGGCGATTTAGGCACATTTACGATTGAACAGTTCGCAAATGTGGTTACCGAAGAAATCAAAAAACTTACCGATAATTAAAAATAGTTATTCACAAACAATAGGAGGATAACCCATAGCAACACCAGGCTACAACAGGATAAGAGGGCCATACCAACCACGAAAAAAAGAGAACCCTCACCGTATCAATGAGCTGATCACAGCTCCGGTAGTTCGCGTGGTAGGCGAAAATATAGAACCAGGTATCTATAATATTAAAGATGCCCTCAAACTTGCAACCGATTTGGAATTGGATCTGGTAGAAATTTCACCCAGTGCCAATCCACCTGTATGTAAAATTATTGATTACAGTAAATTTTTATACGAACAAAAACGGAAGCAAAAAGAAATCAAAGCAAAAACAGCTAAAGTTGTTGTGAAAGAAATTCGCCTTGGCCCTAATACGGACGATCACGATTTCGACTTTAAACTGAATCACGCGCTGAAATTCCTTAAAGAAGGAGCTAAAGTAAAAGTTGATGTATTCTTTAAAGGAAGATCAATCGTTTACAAAGACCAGGGAGAAGCCATTCTTCTGAAATTCGCGGAAGCATTACTCGAAGTTGGAAAACCCGAAATGATGCCAAAGCTCGAAGGAAAGAGAATGATTATGATTATCGCTCCCAAAAAGTAAATTTCGAACCCTAATCTAAAACACACGATAAGGATGCCTAAAATGAAAACGAAATCCGGTGCAAAAAAAAGATTTGAATTCACCGGTTCAGGTAAAATCAGAAGGAAGCATGCTTACAAAAGCCACATTCTGACTAAGAAATCAACCAAACGTAAACGTAACTTAACGTACAAATCGTTGGTTTCTAAAGCAGATGAGAACAATGTAAAAGCAATGCTTGTAGTTTAAATTTTTTATGGTTAAACCTTTGTATTAAGCCAAAAGTTCCTGAAAAGGACGCTTAAACAAAAAAACAAAAATCTATGCCAAGATCAGTAAACTCTGTAGCATCAAGATCTCGTCGCAAGAGGATGCTTAAATTGACGAAAGGTCAGTTTGGACGGAGAAAAAATGTGTGGACAGTAGCAAAAAACTCCTTGGAAAAGGGGCTATTGTACGCTTATCGCGACCGTAAAGCAAAAAAACGTCACTTCCGCAATTTGTGGATCGTGCGTATCAATGCAGGTGTTCGCCAGTATGGTTTGTCATACTCAGCATTTATGGGCATGCTGCATAAGAAAAACATCAGTATTAACCGAAAAGTGTTAGCCGACCTGGCTATGAACAATCCTGAAGCTTTCAAAGCTATCGTGGATGCTGTTAAAAACTAACCAGGTGTTTTGCATTTTGTCGAACCATTAAATTATTCGAAATCATGAGCAAACCAGAATTAATGAAATTTGTGGATACTCTTACCGAACGTAAGGAATTCCCTTCTTTTAAAGCCGGCGACACTATTACTGTACATTATAAAATTAAAGAAGGTAACAAAGAACGTATTCAGCAGTTCCAAGGCGTTGTTCTTCAACGCGTAGGCAGCGGAAATACCGAAACTTTTACCGTTCGTAAAATGTCAGGCAATGTTGGTGTTGAACGTATCTTCCCATTCTGCTCTCCTTTTATCGAACAAATCGATCTGAACAAACGTGGTGTTGTACGCAGAGCTCGTATATTCTACCTCCGCGCTCTTAAAGGAAAGAAAGCACGTATCAAAGAAAAAAGAATGTAAGTTTTACCTACATATCTTATTAAAAAAAGCTGCCGGAATTTACTGGCAGCTTTTTTTATTGATTCGAAATTTCAAAAAATCTTAGCCACATCATAATACCACTCTTAAAATAGGATAATCTTTGCACATTCGAATAGTCTTAACATTTCTCCTTGTCGGCATTACATCAATGGATTTAGACTAATTTAGGATTCACTCTGATATATTTTCAACTTTTTGACTTCTGTTATTAACTTTTTAAAAATTGTTGATAAATACCTTAAACGGCTGTTAACACTCTTTCTTAATCATGTATATATTTACCCCCCTGTAAATGTATAGTACATTCATATAATATTATTTAGAATGATTATAAATTACAAATAAAACGTTAAATTCTCATCCTATTGTTATTCCAATAACAATAAAAATACATACATTTGATGCGTTGTATTGTTATTCTATTAACAGATAAAATAATAAACCTTAATAAAAACCTAATAAACAGGAGGTTATATGTCAAGCACAGATTCATTAATTAAAACACTTGTTGAAAGACATGGGAAGGACAGAAATAGTCTAATGCCCATACTCCAAGGTATCGTTAAAGAAGAACGCTACCTTTCTGAAGAAGCAATGCTAACCGTAGCAGAAGAACTTAATCTTTCTGCCGCCGATGTTTACGGAACTGCTTCTTTTTATACTTTCCTGGACACTACACCCCGTGGAAAAAACATTATCCGTATCTGTAAAACTATTTCCTGCCATATGCAAGGGAAAGATGAAATTATTGAAGCGATAGAAGAAGCTTTGAAGATTAAAGTTGGAGAAACAACCCACGATAAAAAATTCACACTTCTTACTGCTAACTGCCTTGGATGGTGCCATAAAGGCCCTGTTATGCTTGTCAACGACGAAGTTTACCCTCAGGTAACTACCCAAAGTGCTCTCGAAATTATTGAGAACTATGCAAAAAAATGATTTTATCAAACGGATAATCAATTAAGCAATGGAAAATAAAATTGTAAAAAAAGTTGACCTGATTTTTCAGGAATGCAATGCCGATGAGGTAATTTCTATCATTGAAAAAACCTTACAAAAAAGTCAGGATGATGTAATTCTTGAAGTAATTGACTCCGGACTGAAAGGTCGCGGTGGCGCAGGATTCCCAACAGGATTAAAATGGAAATTCACTAAAAACGAAGATAATCCTGTAAAATACGTGATCTGTAATGCAGATGAAGGAGAGCCTGGCACATTCAAAGATCGTGAAATTCTTGATCGCGTTGGATACAAGATTCTTGGGGGTATGACCATTTGTGGTTACGCTATTGGAGCAAAAGAAGGATATATCTATTTAAGGGGCGAATATAATTTCCTCTTAAAAAAACTTCAGGAACAGGTAGATAACTTCAACAAATTACTTCAAAACAAAAATGTTGATTTCAAAGTATTTTTAAAGTCAGGAAGTGGAGCATATATCTGTGGTGAAGAAAGTGCTTTGTTCGAATCTATGGAAGGCAAACGTGGCGAACCACGCAATAAACCTCCATATCCAACTGTCGCAGGATATAACTCGAAACCTACCGTTATCAATAACGTTGAAACACTGGTTTATGTAACCATGATCCTGAAAATGGGTGCTGAAAACTTCAAACAATTCGGGACTCATGACTCACGTGGTTCAAAAGTATTTTCTGTATCAGGTGACACCCCTATTGCAGGCATTTATGAACTTGAATTAGGGATGCCTCTTCAAGATTTTGTTGATGATTTTGGAGACGGCGATACTAAAGCTGTTCAGGTTGGAGGAGCATCTGGACATTGCGTTCCACGTAAACAATTTAAAGACACTATTATTGGCTTCGAAGGAATCCCCACTGGAGGTTCTATGATGGTTTTTAACAGCAGCCGTTCAATGTATAATGTTTTACACGACTACCTCGAATTCTTTACTGAAGAGTCATGCGGCCAATGTACCCCTTGTCGCGTAGGTTGCCAACAATTATTGCTGGGCATCGAAGCAGTAAAAAAGGGAGAACGCAAACCAGCTTATCTGGAAGAATTGAAAAAACTTGCCAGCACGATGAAAGTTGCTGCAAAATGTGGTTTAGGGCAATCCGTTGCAAATCCATTCAATTCTATCGTTGACAACTTTAAAGAAGAAATTATTTACTAACAAATTAAATTTCAGGTAGTCATGAGTGAATACATAGTAAACCTCAAGATAAATAATATATCGGTTTCTGTAAAAGAAGGAACTACGATTTTAGAAGCTGCGCAACAATTAAATTTTAATATTCCAACACTTTGTAATCACCCCGATTTAAGTGTTGCCGGAAATTGCCGCGTTTGCGTAGTTGAAGTTAAAGGTGCACGCTTACTTGCTGCATCCTGCGCAACTCCCGTCTCAGAAGGGATGGAAGTATTTACAAATAGTGAAAAAGTACGTACAGCCCGTAAACACGTTATTGAATTACTTCTCTCTGAACACAATGCTGATTGTACCAAGTGCTTCAAAAACGGCAATTGCGAACTTCAGGAAATGGCTTCTGAATACCGTGTTGGAGATCATGTTTTTATTGATCTCGTAAAACAAAAAAAGAACAAAATAGATATTTCGTCTCCATCAATTGCTAAGGACGACAGTAAATGTATCCGTTGTCAGCGTTGTGTAAGAACTTGCACTGAATTACAGTCTGTTAGTGCACTTGCAGTCGTAAATAAAGGAGATCATCAGTTTATTTCAACCTTCATGAATAAGCCAATGCATGAAGTGGTTTGTACCAATTGCGGCCAGTGTATTAATCGCTGTCCGACTGGCGCTTTAACTGAAAGAACCTATACAGAAGAAGTTTGGAATGCAATTAATGATCCGAATAAACATGTTGTAGTTCAAACTGCTCCAGCCGTACGTGTAGCATTAGGTGAAGATCTTGGTTTTGAAGTAGGTCACCGCGTTACAGGAAAATTGGTTTCTGCATTGAAACACATTGGTTTTGATTCAGTTCTGGATACAGACTTTACTGCTGATTTAACTATTATGGAAGAAGGCACGGAACTGTTAACCCGTTTGAAAAGAGCATTGGTTGACGGTGAAGATGTTGCACTGCCAATGATGACATCCTGTTCACCCGGGTGGATTAAATTTCAGGAACACATGTTCCCTAATTTATTAAATAATCTTTCCACCTGTAAATCACCACAACAGATGTTTGGAGCTTTAGCAAAAACATACTATGCCAAAAAGAAGGGAATTGATCCCAAAAATATGGTATCTGTATCTATTATGCCATGTGTTGCTAAGAAATTTGAAGCCAACCGTCCCGAAATGCGCGACAGTGGATACCAAGATGTTGACTATGTACTCACAACTCGTGAGTTAGCCATGATGGTTAAGCAGGCTGGCATTAATTTCATAAAGCTACCGGATGAAAACTATGACAGTATTATGGGTGATTCTACTGGTGCTGCAGTAATTTTCGGAGCTACAGGTGGTGTTATGGAAGCTGCTTTGCGTACAGCATACGAAATTGTAACGGGCCGTGAGGTTCCATTTACGAATCTGAATATTTCCCCAGTTCGTGGTATGGATGGTGTAAAATCTGCTTCAGTACTCATTACGGATGTAAAACCAGAATGGAGTTTCCTTGAAGGAGTAGAATTGCGTGTTGCAATTGCACATGGTTTGTCTAATGCAAAAAAACTAATGGAAGCCATTGAACGAAAAGAAGTTAACTATCACTTTATTGAAATCATGGGTTGCCCGGGTGGATGTATTGGTGGTGGTGGTCAGCCAATTCCAACCAGTATGGATATTCGTAAAAAACGTACGGAAGCAATTTATGCAGAAGATGAAGGATTACCATTGCGTAAATCACATGAAAATCCGGAAGTAGCTCTTATCTACAAAGATTTTCTGACTGAACCTCTTGGACACAAATCTCACGATTTATTACATACACATTACAAATCCAGAAACAGATACTAATTATTCTGTGCTTATTACTCCCAGGAGCCTGCCTCAAAAGCAGGCTCCTCTCTTTTTATATATACAGCGTTAAATAACAAAAAGGTGTAGTATCAAAGTAAATTCAAAATTAAACCAGAAGGCTCTATTCCTGTATAATGAAAATGGATAGAAACATACGTATACCTGCAAAATGCAAACCGACACTCGCTCTTCCTTCTTTAGACTGAATATAAATTACTGTTATTTTTTTCACATTGTTATTTTTTTCACAACTAGGTTTGTTTGTCATGAAAAAAGGTATTACTTTTGTTGGCTAATAAATTGATTGGTTTGTAGTTAGTTCGATTCTTATCTTCTAATTTTCAGACTGCTTTAAAAAGAATTGCATATTTATGAACATAAATCAGGAATCAAAAGAGGTAAAGTATTTGAAAATGAGAGATATAATTTCTCTACTGAATGCTACTGTCATTTGCGGAGAAGCCATGCTGGATGATGAAGTGGAGTATGCATTTGCCTCCGATTTAATGAGTGATGTTTTAACGCTAAAAACCGAAAATATGCTGTTGGTCACCGGTTTAGGGAATATTCAAACTATCCGTACTGCCGAAATGTCAGATATAAATAAGATTTTATTTGTTCGACGCAAAAAAGTTACGGAAGAGATGAAAGAGTTGGCTGAAGATAACGATATGCTACTGATTGAGTGCAACTACTCTATGTTCAGAACAGTTGGAATTTTATATCAGGCTGGTTTAAACCCAATATACTAAAACAATGCACTTCGAATACACAGTTCAGGCCGGAGATTTCTCAAATGCAGGATTTGCTTCGAGTCAGATAAAAAAAGTACTAAAACAACTCAATGTGGATACTTCTGTTATCAAAAGAGTTGTAGTTGCTTTGTATGAAGCCGAAGTAAATATTGTTGCTCATGCGTATGAAGGTATAATTTATGCCGATATTGATGATCAAAAAATTGTAACCCGACTCATTGACAAAGGACCGGGAATTCCGGATATTAATCAGGCAATGCAGGAAGGATTCTCTACAGCATCACCCCAAGTTCGTGAAATGGGCTTTGGGGCAGG
>Ga0209639_1001599_pt1 | contig 21285 bp, 17 predicted proteins | sample EPASupsiteHSE605_FD_187268 | JGI IMG/M metagenome (GOLD analysis project Ga0209639, IMG submission 187268) | Bioremediated contaminated groundwater from EPA Superfund site, New Mexico - Sample HSE6-05 (SPAdes) (version 2) | ecosystem: Environmental > Aquatic > Deep subsurface > Groundwater >...
CCCACCGAAACAGGATACTTTACCCGTAAACAACAACTCAACCACTGGCGACTGGGCTGCCAGGTGAAGGTTCGTGAAAATATGAAAATTCATATTCCGGAAGAAGTTTTCGGAATCAAAAAATGGGAATGTGAAGTGGTTTCGAACCAAAATGTAGCTACCTATATCAAAGAATTTGTGGTAAAACTTCCAGAAGGAGATCTTCTGAATTTCAGGTCTGGAGGTTATATCCAGATTGATGTTCCTTCCTGCGAAGTGGACTTCGCCAAAGATATCTTTGTGGAAGAAGCATATCGTGAAGAGTGGGATTTATACAAAATGTGGAATCTCAAAATGAAAAACAGTGAACCTGTTTTTCGTGCATACTCTATGGCTAATCACCCTGCAGAAGGAAACGTCATCAAACTGAATATTCGTATTGCAACACCTCCGTTCGATCGTAAAACAAATTCATTTATGAACGTTAATCCCGGAATTTGTTCCTCCTATATTTTTTCCCGCAAACCAGGAGATAAAGTTATAATCTCCGGTCCTTATGGTGAGTTCTTTATCAAAAATACCAAGCGTGAAATGATGTTTATTGGAGGTGGCGCCGGAATGGCCCCTATGCGTTCGCACATCTTTGATCAGTTTCTTACTCAAAATACTGATCGAAAAGCTACGTTTTGGTATGGCGGACGTTCCTTACGGGAACTCTTCTATATTGACGAGTTTAAGAAGATAGAAACTGAATACCCCAACTTCAGATTTCATATAGCACTTTCTGAGCCACGACCGGAAGACAACTGGACCGGGTACACAGGCTTTATTCACCAGATAATCATGGACAATTATCTATCGAAACATCCGGAGCCAGAGGAAATTGAGTTCTACTTATGTGGTCCTCCTCAGATGAATAATGCCGTTCAGAGAATGCTTGATGACTACGGAGTTCCAAAAGAAAACATCGCTTTCGATGACTTTGGAGGTTAACGAAAGCCAATCTAACATCGTAAAAACCCTGATGAAAGATTCTTCTTTTGTCGGGGTTTTTCCATTGAACTAAAAACGTATTCATTGATTCAACCCGATTTAGTTTTCAAATTCTGTAAAACTCTCGTCTCCCAATCTCCCGAAAATCTGTAATTTTGCATACTTGAGTAATTTTTCTACAAATGAAGATATCCTACAAATGGCTGAAAGAGTATGTTAACATCAATCTTTCACCTGAAGAAATAGACCAACTTTTAACTGATACCGGACTCGAAGTAGAAGGATGGGAAAGCATTGAAAGCATTCGCGGAGGCCTCAAAGGCGTTGTAATTGGCGAAGTTTTAACCTGTGTAAAACATCCGGATGCAGACCGTTTATCCATCACTACTGTGAATATCGGACAAACCGAACCTCTGCACATTGTTTGTGGTGCTCCCAATGTAGCTGCCGGGCAGAAGGTTGCTGTTGCAACCATTGGTACAACTCTTTACAGTGGCGAAGAATCATTTGTAATCAAGAAATCCAAAATCAGAGGTGAACTTTCTGAAGGGATGATTTGCGCCGAAGATGAGCTCGGGTTAGGCGAATCTCATGCCGGCATCATGGTTCTCGATCCTGATGCGATAATTGGAACTCCTGCCAACGAATATTTCGGGATTGAAAACGATATTGTGTTCGAAATAGGACTTACACCAAATCGTTCCGATGCAACTTCACACATTGGTGTTGCCCGTGATATTGTGGCTGCACTGAATCTCAAACCCGAATATAAAGATCTGAAACTGAATTATCCATCCGTTGATTTATTCAAAACAGAAAATCAAAATCTTACAATTCTGGTAGACGTAAAAGATGTGAAAGCATGTCCGCGTTATTCTGGCATTACCGTTAGCGGAATTAAAGTTACAGACTCTCCCGACTGGCTGCAAAACCGTCTGAAAGCGATTGGTCTTCGTCCCATCAACAATGTGGTTGATATTACCAATTTCGTGTTGATGGAAATCGGGCAACCTCTCCATGCTTTTGATGCCAAACAGATTAAAGGAGGCAAAGTAGTGGTGAAAAAACTTGCCGAAAACACTCCTTTCATTACACTTGACGGAGTTGAGCGTAAACTTACAGCCAATGATCTGATGATTTGCAATGCAGAAGAAGGCATGTGCATTGCCGGAGTTTTTGGAGGTGCAAAATCGGGAGTAACCAATGAAACAACCAATATTTTCATCGAAAGTGCATGTTTTGATCCGGTGCATATCCGTAAAACATCCAAGTATCACGGGCTAAAAACGGATGCTTCGTTCCGATACGAACGCGGTACAGATCCCAACATTACATTATACGCTCTCAAACGGGCTGCTTTGCTGATCAAAGAAATTGCCGGAGGAGAAATTTCTTCCGAAATCGTTGATATCTACCCAATTCCTTTCCCCGAAAAAATTGTACAGCTTTCGCTGGAACGAATGAAGAATCTTATCGGAAAAGAACTTCCCAAAGAAACGGTTTTATATATTCTGGCACTTCTCGAAATGGACGTAAAGGCCGAAGAAGACGGAATTCTCACCCTTTCGATTCCTCATTACCGTACCGACGTTACCCGTGATGTGGATGTAATCGAAGATATCCTTCGTATTTATGGCTACAATAACATAGAAATAGGTCCGGTACTCAAGGCTTCGATGAATAATTTTCCAAAGCCGGACCCGGAACAAATGCGTAATCTGATTTCTGACTATCTGGCTTCGAACGGATTTTTCGAAATCATGAACAACTCACTTACAAAATCGGAATACACTCAAAAATTCAGCTATTTCAAAGCAGAAGAAAATGTTCCGATTGCTAATCCGTTGAGTAAAGAATTGGATGTTATGCGTCAAACTCTGCTTTTCGGAGCACTGGAAACCGTAATCTACAACATCAACCGCAAGGTAAACCGTCAGAAACTATTTGAATTCGGACGAATTTATCGCAAAACAGGCGAAACGGATATTCGCCTTGACGTTACCCGCCGTTATCGGGAAGAACATCATTTGGCTATGCTTATGACCGGAGCTATTGAATCGGAAAATTGGCACTCTAAAGAGCAAGAACCGGCATTCTTTCATCTGAAAGCCTCTGTTGAAAATCTCTTAAACCGGATTCGTTTCCCTTTTTCCCTGAATGATTTTCAGGAGAGTGCTTCCGGATATTTTGCACAAGGTTTCCAATTGATGAGCGGCAATAAAGTGGTTGGCGAATTTGGAATTTTACATCCTTCATTGCTTAAGGCATTTGATATCAAACAGGACGTTTTGTATGCCGAACTAAACTGGGATTTGATTCTGAAAAAGCTCCCGAAAACAAATATATGTTACAAAGAAGTGAGTAAATATCCCGAAGTTCGTCGCGATTTAGCCCTGCTGTTAGATAAGGAAATAAGCTTTGCACAAATTTCACAGATAGCCTATCAAACAGAGAAAAAGCTACTGAAAAAAGTGAATCTCTTCGATGTATATGAAGGCGACAAACTGGAAGCCGGTAAAAAATCGTATGCTGTAAGTTTTATTTTACAGGATGAAGAAAAAACCCTCACCGACAACCAGATAGAAAAAATTATGGAAAAAATGGTAAAGAACTTCGAAACCCAACTGGGGGCAAAACTGAGATAGCCCGTTTATATTAATCTAAACAAGCGAAAGGGTGAGTCAAATGACTCACCCTTTCGCTTGTTTAGATTTACCGAAAATTAAATCCTTGTCAGATTTTTATTTCGTCGTTATTCTTATTATAGAAATGATATTCAAGAAAATGGAATGAAGCAACCGCTTTCAGTTTAATCCATACTCTGAACTTAAACATCCATTTCCAGCGAATGGAAAACAGACCTCCACGAGTAAGATATGAATAGATATATGGATTGGTTGAAAGAGTTAGCATTGTTTCATTTTGCTCATGAACCAGATATTTCAAATTGTTCTCAATTTCGTCAACAAAAAGCATACTGGGTTTTATTTTACCGGAACCATCACAAGCAGGGCACTTTTCGAGGATATCCACATCAAGCTGAGGACGTACTCTTTGACGTGTAATTTGTACTAAGCCAAACTTACTTGGTGGCAAAATGGTGTGTTTTGTACCATCTTTTGCCATTTCTTCCTGTAATCGGGAAAAGAGACCCCGGCGGTTTGCTGCTTCGTGCATATCAATGAAATCTATGACGATAATTCCACCCATATCTCTCAAACGGAGCTGGCGCGCAATTTCAGATGCTGCTTCCAAATTAACTTCCATAGCATTCTGTTCCTGCGATTTATCTGTATTTAAACGGTGACCGCTATTAACATCGATCACGTGCATGGCTTCTGTATGTTCAATTACCAGATAAACACCACTCTTAATCGTAACAATTTTTCCAAAAGAGCTTTTAATCTGCTTTTCAATAGCATATTGCTCAAAAATTGGAATCTTTCCCTTGTATAATTTTACGATATCTGCTTTGTCAGGAGCAATTGTAGCAATATAGTTCTTGATTTCTTCATAGAGACCCTGATCATTCAAAACTACACTGTTAAAATCTTTATTGAGCAAATCACGGAGTAAAACGGAAGTTTTATCGAGTTCGCTCACAATTTTCTGAGGAGCTTTCCCATCTTTAAGACGAATTAAAGCTGTTTCCCATTTACTAATAAGATTTCGCAAATCGGCATCAAGTTCAGCCACATTTTTGCCTTCGGCAACAGTGCGGATGATGATCCCGTAATTTTTTGGACGAATGCTCATAATCAGTCTTTTCAGACGATTACGTTCTTCGCTGCTTTTGATTTTTTGCGAAATAGAAACTCTATTTGAGAAAGGAACCAACACTATATATCTTCCTGCAAATGAAATTTCGGAGGATACACGCGGACCTTTTGAAGAGATCGGCTCTTTCGCAATTTGAATAACGACCTGCTGGTTTATTTTCAGTACATTAGAGATCTTTCCTGTTTTTTCGATATCGGGCTCTGTTTCCAGGTTGTCCATTCGCAAATGTTCAGCGGCACCTGAAGTAACCTGCTTCACAAACTTATTTAACGTATTTACCTGAGGACCCAAATCCAGATAGTGTAGAAATGCATCCTTTTCGTAACCAACATCAACAAAAACAGCATTAAGGCCGGGCATAACTTTTTTAACCCTTCCTAAAAAGACATCGCCAACAGAGTGGCTGTTATTGCTTTTTTCTTTATGAAGTTCAACCAGAAGCTTGTCTTCCATAAGAGCAATAACAACTTCGTTGGGACGCGAATCAATTATAAGTTCTTTATTCACAACGAGTTGTTTTAGATTTACTGATTATCACCTGTTAGGTATTGGTGGAGATCAAGCCTATAATGCGTGAAAAATAGTAAAAGAGGCTGACTCATGAATAGACTTTTTTCAGCAAATAACATACGAACAAGTCGTAAGTTATACATGCCAGAAAAAGAATAGTGAGACAGCCTCTGGTAAATAACTGAATTATTTCTTTTTATGACGATTCTTGCGCAAACGTTTTTTGCGTTTGTGCGTTGACATTTTGTGTCTCTTTCTTTTTTTACCGCAAGGCATAATGTGTAGTTTAAAATGTAATTAATTATTTCACTTGACTTTTAACGTCAATAACGAAAGTTTTAGCAGGTTTGAATGCTGGGATGTTGTGAGCAGGAATAATGATAGTAGTATTTTTTGAAATATTTCTACCAGTTTTTTCAGCTCTTTTTTTAACGATAAAGCTACCAAAGCCTCTGAGATAAACATTGTCACCTTTGCTTAAAGATTCTTTGATAACATCCATGAAAGCTTCAACGGTTGCTTGGATCGATACTTTTTCGATTCCGGTTTTGTTAGCAATTTCTGCTACGATTTCTGCTTTTGTCATATCTCTGTATTATTTAAGTGTTTAATATCACTCGATTTGGGCTGCAAAAATAATAAATTTTCACTTAACCAAAACATTTATAACGCATTTTTGTACTCTAATTCATTCACTTTAAATTGTTTTTCCGGATGAAGACCCTTTTTACCGATATTTTAACAGTATGGTATAGCCAAAAAAAACGTGATTTACCTTGGCGAAACACCAAAGATCCCTACAAAATCTGGATTTCTGAAATTATTCTTCAGCAAACACGCATTCAACAGGGACTTTCATATTATCAACGCTTTATCGAAGAATTTATTTCAATTTCTGAGCTCTCAAAGGCTCCGGAAGAAAAAGTTCTAAAGCTTTGGCAAGGACTTGGCTATTATTCCAGAGCCCGGAATCTCCATTTTACAGCAAAAATTGTTCAGGAAAAATTTAACGGAAATTTTCCTGATAAATATCGTGAAATTATCACGCTGAAAGGAATTGGAAGTTATACTGCCGCTGCAATCGCTTCTATTTGTTTTGAAGAAGCTATTCCGGTAATTGATGGCAATGTATTCAGATTTATCTCCAGATACCTCGGTTTAGAAGTTGCCTATGATAATCCTAGGGCAAAAAAAGAAATTTATGCTTTTCTTGAAAAAGAGATTGTATATGCAACACCTTCTGTTTTCAATCAGGCTTTGATGGAAATGGGCGCATTGGTTTGTACTCCTGCAAATACTAAATGTACAGAGTGTCCTTTCAAAGCCACCTGCAATGCATTCCGCGAAAATAAAGTTCTGGAAATTCCACAATCAAAAAAAACAGCAGAAATATTGCATCGCTATTTTACCTATTTCATCTTCCGGTATCAGGGAAATGATGATTTTTGCACACTGATAAAACAACGAACAGAAAAAGATATATGGAAAAACCTGTTTGAATTTCCTTTACTGGAAACAAAAAATACTCCATCGCAATTGGAATTAAACGATTTTCTCCTGAAATTTATTTCTGACTATAAAGAGCCCATTGTTTTATCAAACCATGAAATCAAGCATCAGTTGAGCCATCAACTTCTTCATGTTAATTTTACAATCATTACAATAAAGCCTAACTTTTTAAATGAGTATACCGAAATAGATTTTAACAAATTTAACACCTATGCTGTATCCGCACTTATTAACAAGATATTAGAAAAATCAAATCTCTCAAGTTAAAGAAAATAATATTAAAAAAATTTGGTTTTCCTCTTTTTATACCTTATATTTGAAGAACTAAAAATAAACTTTTTAAAAACATAAAAACGAAGAATTATGGCAGGAGTAAACAAAGTAATTTTGGTAGGTCATCTGGGAAAAGATCCAGAAATAATGACCTTTGACAATGGTGTAAAAAAAGCATCCTTTTCACTTGCGACCACCGAAAGTTACAAAAACAAAGAAGGCCAGCGTGTTGACCAAACTGAATGGCACAACATTGTTCTTTGGAGGGGATTGGCAGAAATTGCAGAAACCTATTTAAAGAAAGGCTCTTTAATTTATCTGGAAGGTAGAATCAGAACACGTCAATGGGAAGATCAAACCGGAAATAAACGTTATTCTACAGACATTGAAGGTCTTGATTTCAAAATGCTTTCATCAAAACCTAAAGATGAACAAGCTGGAAGTTATGCACCTCAATCAACTTCAAATACTGTAAGCGAATCGGCTCCTATTCCGGAACCAGAAGATGATTTACCATTCTAAGTATCGATTGATTTTTTTATCTTTGCTTGCACAATCATAAGGCATTGATAAAAACATCTAATCGAACATGAACAGTTTGTTCGTAATAACCTTTATTCACCAGCAATTGTCAATATTGACAATTGCTGGTATTTTTCAGAAAAATTTGAGTCTCCAACTGATTCCGATAGCAGTTATTATTCTTTTACTGCTAATTATATCAGCGATAGCATCCGGTTCCGAAATTGCATTTTTTTCATTGACTCCAGGCGAACTAAATCAAATCCGGAATCAGAAGGATCAAAGAAATCTATTAATTCTCCGATTACTTGAGAAACCCAAACGCCTGTTAGCAACCATTCTGATTGTAAATAATTTTGTGAATGTTGGGATCGTAATTTTATCAACCTATTTAACGATTAATATTTTTAATCTTCAGGAATTTCCTCTCTTATCTTTTGTTATTCAGGTTATTCTTATAACATCCATTATCCTCTTATTTGGCGAGATTATGCCCAAAATCTATTCCGGACATAGTCCTACGAGAATAGTATCCACTTTTTCTCCATTTATCGCGTTGTTAATCAGGATTTTTTTCCCATTTAGTACGTTATTGGTAAAATCAACCCAGATAATAGACAAGAAAGCTTCGCGAAAAGGCATAAACCTAACAATTAGTGAATTATCGGACGTAATTGATATTACTCAAACCGAAAACTCATCAGAAGAAGAGACAAACATTCTGAAAGGGATCGTCAAATTCGGTAATATAGAAGTTAAAGAAATTATGCGATCACGCTTGGACGTAATTGCACTCGAAAAAGAAACAGGATTTCCCGAATTAATGAATATGATACTAGAAGCAGGATATTCAAGAATGCCTGTTTATGAAGAAACTTTCGATAAGGTTATCGGCATTTTATATATAAAAGATTTGCTTCCTCATTTCGATAAAGACGAAAATTTCAACTGGTTACAATTAATACGACCTGCATTTTTCGTTCCGGAAACAAAAAAAATAGATGATCTGCTTCGTGAATTTCAGGCAAAAAAAATCCATCTGGCTGTTGTTGTTGATGAATATGGCGGAACATCCGGAATCGTGACGCTGGAAGATATTCTTGAAGAAATTGTAGGAGATATATCGGATGAATTTGATGTTGAAAGTGATGATAAACTTTATTCAAAAATCGATGAGAATACATACGTTTTTGAAGCAAAAATCTCATTAAACGACTTCTGCAAAGTATTCAAAATTGAGCATCGTAAATTTGAAGAACTGAAAGGTGATTCTGACACTTTAGCAGGATTAATTCTTGAAGTTTACGGACGAATCCCGAAAAAGAGCGATGTAATTACAATTCGTGATTTTGAATTCAGAATAGAATCTGCAGATGATCGAAGAATACGAAAGATAAAAGCACATTATACAGGTAATAATTCTGAAAATCAGAAAAAATGAACTACAAAATAATTCTTCTTTCCGTTTTGGTTGTAATCCTGGCTTCGTGTGGAGATGGAAATTATGCTCCCAAGCCCAAAGCTTACTTTCGGATTGACACTCCAAAACCAGAGTATCGAAAATTCAACACATTAAACTATCCTTATTCTTTTGAATACCCGACATATGCAAATATCTTACGTTTTCCTGACAAAGAAAAAGAGGAAGAAAAGTTCTGGATTAACCTTGATTACCCACAATTCAATGGCCGGGTTCATATCAGCTATAAAGCCGTAAATAAAAACCTGCCTCAACTGATTGACGACGCCAATATGTTTGCAAATAAGCATATTCCTAAGTCAAATGGAATCGGGGAAAAACTTTATGAAAACCCTGAAACAAAAGTTTATGGTGTTGTTTTTGACATCAAAGGAAGCGATGTAGCTTCTCCCTATCAGTTTTTTGTAACCGACAGTACAAAACATTTCCTGCGAGGAGCTTTATATTTTAATCAGGAGCCTAATAATGACTCTTTAGAACCAGTAATTAAATTCATCAAAAAAGATATTGATCACCTGATTGAAACTGTGCGATGGAGATAATCACGAATTAAAAAAGGAGAGCTTTTGGCTCTCCTTTAGTGTACCAAAAATCTATTGATTAATAAGCTTTTGCGAACAATACCCTTTGTGTTGAAGTTTTTCCTGTGAAGATACACTTGCCCTCTTCTTGTGGATTGTTCAACGGAATTGCACGGATAGTTGCCTTGGTTTCTTCTTTAATTTTCACCTCCGTTTCTGTAGTTCCATCCCAATGAGCATATACAAACCCTCCTTTATTTTCAATAATATCTTTAAACTCTTCCCATGTGTCTGCTTTGTAGGTTTTTTGTTCGCGGAAAGTAAGTGCCTTTTGATATAAATTCAATTGAATTTGTTCAAGCAAATGCTCAATTTTATTCTCAATATCCGTAATTTGAAAAACTGCTTTTTCAAGCGTATCACGACGAGCAACTTCAACAGTTCCCTGTTCCAAGTCACGCGGACCAATTGCTATACGAACAGGAACGCCTTTAAACTCATATTCATTGAATTTCCAACCTGGTTTATATGTATCGCGATCATCATATTTTACCGAAATGCCTTTTGCTTCGAGTGCACTCTTTATTCTCAGAGCTGTTTCTGAAATTGTATTTAACTGTTCTTCTGTTTTATAAATAGGAACTATTGCCACCTGAATCGGAGCCAATTTTGGAGGAAGAACCAAGCCGTTATCATCAGAGTGAGCCATTACCAATGCGCCCATCAACCGGGTAGAAACCCCCCACGATGTAGCCCAAACATATTCAAGCTGATTTTCTTTACTTAAAAACTTAACGTCGAATGCTTTTGCAAAGTTTTGTCCTAAAAAGTGTGAAGTTCCGGCCTGAAGTGCTTTTCCATCCTGCATCAATGCTTCAATACAAAATGTTTCATTTGCACCGGCAAAGCGTTCATTTGCAGTTTTCACCCCCTTGATAACAGGTACTGCCATCCAATTTTCTGCGAAATTTGCATATACATCCAGCATTTTACGGGTTTCTTCAAGAGCTTCAGATTCTGTAGCATGTGCCGTATGTCCTTCCTGCCAGAGAAATTCGGCTGTTCGCAAAAATAAACGTGTTCGCATTTCCCAGCGAACAACATTTGCCCATTGATTAACCAGAATTGGCAAATCGCGATATGACTGAATCCAACCACGATAAGTATCCCAGATAATGGTTTCAGAAGTAGGCCTTACTATTAACTCTTCTTCCAGCTTTGCATCCTCATCCACAATAATCCCCTTCCCGTTTGGGTCGTTTTTCAATCGGTAATGTGTAACAACGGCACACTCTTTGGCAAACCCTTCAACATGACTTGCTTCACGGCTAAAAAATGACTTGGGAATAAAGAGCGGAAAGTATGCATTTTGATGACCTGTATCCTTAAACATTTTATCCAGTGCTGCCTGCATCTTTTCCCAGATAGCATATCCATACGGTTTAATAACCATACAACCACGAACAGGAGACGACTCAGCCAAACCAGCCTTAATAACCAATTCGTTATACCATTCCGAATAATTCTCTTCTCTTTTAACAAAATCTTTAGCCATAGCATTTAGTTTGGTATGATATTTGCAATTAACAATGTACTCAAAAGCTTCATTTGAAACTTAAGCGAGTGCAAAATTAATAAATATAACCAACACATTGAATGTGTATAAAATCGGGAGGTTAATACCATGAAAACGAAATCAGGCTTATGGGGATTGCTTCTGATTGTCTTAACAAGCTGCACAGCAGCTTATCAGGCAAATCTGGGTTACGATGATATGTATTATTCATCAAAAGATGCTCCTCAGGCAGATGTGACACCTACAACTCAGCCAAGGGCAGTAGAAAAGGTAAAGGCAGTTCAGACTCCTGATCGGAAAAATGAATCTGCCGAACAATATCCAGAACAGGATAACCGCACTAAATACGCTCAGGAACAATATCAAACTACAGATGGTCAAAACAATCAGGAGTATGTTGATTCTGTCCAATCTGCATATTATCTCGCAGATCAACAACCTGTTGCCGTAGATCAATATAGCAACGGAAATACCTATGTTACAAATAACTATTATGGAGATAATTTTAATTACGATGACTATTACGATTATATGTATAGTTCAAGAATTAAACGATTCCATAGCTATTATGACGGATTTGGATATTACGACGATTGTTACACAAATAGTTATTGGTATAACCGGGATCCATACTACTGGGGAAGCAGTATTTATCTGGGATATAACTGGTGGTGGCCTAGCTCTTACTTCTACTGGAGACCAGGTTGGTCTTGGGGCTTTGGAATAAGCTATGGCATGGGCTCTTTCGGAATAGGATATTATGACTATTGGAATCCATGGGGTTACAATAGCTACTGGAATGGCTATTATAATGGTTATTATGATGGATATTACAATTATTATAACAGTTATGATCAAAATGCCAGAACTGATTACTATTATGGACCCAGAACTGGGATTACCAGTTCTAACAGACGAACAAGAGATACATATAACGACAGAGGTTCCTTTAACAGTGGTCGTACTTCAGACGGAACAAGAACTATTGGAGCTCTTTACAGCCAAACCTTTTCAAAAAATTCCGATAACAGAAATTCAAATTCTTCCAGAATTGATAAACGTGAACAAGATAATAATACGGCTCCTCGCGATTTAGGCACATCTAAAACAAATACGAACAGCTCTCGTTCCGATATTTTGCAAAATGGAAATTCACAACGAAATAATGGAAGTTCTACTCCTGAAACTGGTAGCAGTAATAGTAACAGAAAAGTTGTAACAAAAAGTGAACCAAACCCAAGTTCATCACAAAACGATCAGCGTAGAACAAATCCTGCACAACCACAAGATACAAAAACCCGTGAAACCGGTACATCCCCTGCCAGAACAGTACCTACTGAACGCCCGACTAATACAGAACAACGTCCGGTTACAAATGATGCACAACAGGAAAGAACCAGAACCTATCAACGATATGCTCCTCCAACCGAAAATCGTCCGAATAACTACCAGCGTTACAGCAGGTCAAATCAGGAACGGGGAACGAATGAACCCAAAACCTATACTCCGCCAAGCTATACCCAACCTCGTTCAAACCAAGATTATCCTTCTACTCAGTATCGTATAAATGAAAATAATAATCGCCAACAAACTACCCCTAACAATAACAATTACAGAGGGAATCGTCCGGAATACAGAAATACCCTTCCAGAACCACGTCGTGAAGATTATAACCAACCACAATATACTCAGCCAACACAGGAAAGACCTACTTATACGGCACCAAGCTATGAAAACCGCAGAAACACAACACCAAGTTACGAAAGCAGACCTTCTGGCGGCGGCGGATATTCTACGCCTCCCAGCAGTAGCAGTGGAGGATCTCGCTCAAGCGGTAGTTCTGGCAGCAGTGGATCAACCAATGGAAGACACAGATAATCAATATAAAAAGAAAGTTTTTTCAACATTCTAATCTCAAAAAAATGAAACGCTTAATTGTTATATCAGCAATAATTGCATCGAGTATGCAGCTTGTCCATTCGCAGAATGAAGTAGATGCACTAAGATATACTCAGACTACGCCATTCGGAACCTCACGATTTGTGGCAATGGGGGGTGCATTAGGAGCCCTGGGCGCAGACTTTTCTACATTAAGTACAAATCCTGCAGGAATGGGATTATTCAAATCCTCCGAATTTACAATATCCTCTGCTTTCTATATTGGAAGAACAGAATCAGAATATACTGGCTCTCCCTCCAGAAATGACTATAAATACAATTTCAATTTTCCAAGCGTTGGGTTAGTTTACACTTTTTTCGAACGAGGGAAGTTTGTTGAAAAACCAGGATGGAGAAATGTACAGTTTGGATTTGGAATCAACCGCCTGGCTAACTTTAACAACAGGGCAATCATCGAGGGTTTCAACGATAAAAACTCTCTCATTACATCTTATATTGAACAAGCTAAAGGAATTAAATACACAAATCTAGACAACTTTAGTACAGGACTTGCCTATGATACTTATTTAATGGATCCTACAGGAGTTGATTCAAATCAATATGTAAGCTTCCTTTCAAATGGTGGCGTTTTACAACGCAAAACCATTCAAACCAATGGCTCAATAAATGAAGTTGTACTTTCTCTTGCCGGAAATTATAGTGACAAACTATACGTTGGGGGATCATTAGGATTCCCATTTATCCGTTACAATGAAACTTCCAGATATACAGAATCAGACAGAGATAATGTATTTAATGATTTTAACTCATATACTTTACGCGAAGAGCTTAGTACAACCGGAGCAGGGATAAACCTCAAGATTGGGATGATTTACAAACCCGTTGAATTTCTACGTTTGGGTCTTGCATTCCACACCCCTACCGTTTATTATAACATGGAAGACACCTGGAATAAACGAATTGATGCAAATTTCAACTCTATGCCCAATCTTTATTCGCAATCACCTACTGGTAATTACACCTATGAACTAACAACTCCAATGAAAGTGATGGGAAGTGTTGGATTCCTCTTCGGAAAAATGGGTGCAATTGGTGTTGATTATGAATTTGTTGACAATTCAGAATCACGGTTACGCAGTGACGATTATGATTATTACAACGAAAACAATGCTATTCAGGATAATTATACCAGCAGTTCAAATATCAGAATTGGAACTGAATGGAAGCTAGAACCGATCAGCTTCCGTGCAGGCTATAGTATTTATGGAAGTCCTTATCAAACCGGAATCAATGATGGTAAGAAAACTGTAATGAGCTTTGGTATTGGTTATCGTGAAAAAACATATTATATAGATTGCGCATACTCTTATTCTAAAGCAAATGAAGATTACTATCTCTATTCGGGTGTTGGTGATCCTGTAAAAAATACCATCACTGGTAGTAATTTCATGATGACTCTCGGATTTAAATTCTAGGTTAATTATTCAACATACACCCAATACCTGATCTCTCTTTTTGATATCAGGTATTTTTTTTGTTCAAAAATTTGGTTTCACAAAAAATATGAACTATTTTTGCCACACGGTTTAACCAAACGGTTAAATAAAACAGTTAACAAAATGACAGAATTAGATATTACAACCGAAGCTCAAATAATTCAGGCTGCACGAAAAGTATTTCTCGTCAAAGGATTCGAAGGAGCCCGTATGCAGGAAATTGCTGATGAAGCCGGTATAAACAAGGCATTACTTCATTACTATTTTCGATCAAAAGAAAAGCTGTTTCAAAGTATTTTTCAGGAGGCATTTCAACGATTTATACCCTCATTATATGATGTTATGCTCTCTGAAAGAACTTTACCTGAAAAGCTCGATTTAATTATTGACCGTTATCAGGAACTGCTATTTGAAAACCCATATCTGCCACAGTTTATTCTTCAGGAAGTAAACCGAAATCCGGAATGTCTGAAAACAATGTTTCAAAAATTCGGGGTTCAACCATCTACTTTCATCTCTTTTCTGGAGAAAGAGATGACCAAAGAAGGAATTACACATATTACTCCTCAACACTTATTGGTGAATATTCTTTCACTCAACATCTTCCCATTTGCAGCAAAACCCATTCTAAGCATCATCTTGTTCAATAATAATAAAGATGAATATCTGGAATTCATGAAAGAACGAAAAGAGTATATCAAGTTATTTATTCACAATGCATTATTTAAGTCATGAAAAAGATAATCGTTCTCGCATTTGTCCTTTTAAGCCTGCATTCGCCAGGGCAAAAATCTGATTCACTCACTTTGCCGACATGCTGGCAAGCTGCAGAGAAAAGCTATCCCCTCCAGGATCAGAAAGGAATTTACACTGAATTATCCGAAGTAAGAACATCTCTTCTACGTAAAAACTATTTACCAACCCTTACCCTAAATGCCCAGGCCACTTATCAGTCGGATGTTACAGAACTTCCGATAAAGCTTCCCTTTATTACCGTTCCTGAAATGGCAAAAGATCAATACAAAGCTTCACTTGATGTTCAGCAACTGATTTTTGACGGATTTTCTACTCAACGACAAAAAAATGTAGAAAAAGCTTCTCTGGAAACAGATAAACAATCGGTTGAAGTTGAACTTTATAAGATTCGTGATCGCATAAACCAACTCTATTTTTCCATTCTTCTGATTCAACAAAACCAAAAAATAATGAAAAACAGCATGGAAGTGCTGGACGAAAAAATTATCAAAGCTCAGTCGATGGTAAAAAATGGAGTATTGCTTCAAAGTCAGTTAGATGCATTTATTGCTGAAAAACTAAAGCTTACACAAAATATCAGCGAATTGAACGAAAATCGGAAAGGGCAATTAGGCATGCTAAACGAACTTACAGGTATGAATCTTACGGAAAATACTCAGTTTACGGTTCCTGTAATGCCAGTAACATCAGAATCATCAACAATAAATCGTCCAGAACTTGAACTTTTTAACCTTCAGCAAAACAAGCTCGACTTAACAGGGAAAGTAGTGCAAACCAAGAGCTATCCCCGTTTATATGGGTTTGGTCAGGCAGGTTACGGTCGTCCGGGGCTGAATATGCTTTCATCCGATTTTGATACATACTATTTAATTGGAGCAAAACTAAGCTGGACTCTGTGGAACTGGGGGCAAACGAAAGAAGAAGTGAAAACATTCCAGCTTCAAAAGCAATTAATTCAGAAACAAAAAGAAGCGTTTGAACAAGGAATAAGGGCAAATCAGCAACGAGATAAAGCTGAATTCGAAAAATTTAACCTACTCATTGAAAATGACATGGAAATTCTTTCGCTTCGTAAGCGTATTCGTCAAGCATCTTCATCACAATTCGATAATGGAACTTTAACCTCTTCTGATTATGTACAGGATCACAATGCTGAAACACAGGCGGCCATCCTGCTTGAAACACATAAAATACAGCTCCTCAAAGCAAAATATGATTACTTACAAAACACAGGAACTGAAATTCAATCGAAATAAAACATAAGCAATTAAACAGATATGAAAACATTTACATACATATTGTTTGCAGGAATTTTATTGGTTTCCTGCAATAAATCGAATGAAAAATCAGATGCTTACGGAAATTTTGAAGCCACGGAAATAACTGTTTCTTCACAGGTTGCCGGTGAAATTCTAAGCTTTAATATTAATGAAGGACAACAGGTAAATGCAGCAGATTTGATAGGAATAATCGATACTGTTGATTTTTCTTTAAAATACAATCAATTTCTTGCCCAAAGAAACGTATCTGCTACAAAAATCGAAAATATTCAGGCTCAGATTGCACTTCAGGAAAAACAAAAAGAGAATCTATTGAAAGATCAGGCCCGCATTCAAAAAATGTATTCCGATGGAGCTGCAACCCAAAAACAACTTGATGACATTAATGGTTCTGTAGATGTTATGAAACGTCAACTCAACGTAACTCAGACTCAACTTCCTGCCGTAAATCAAGAATTAAAAGCGATGGATTTACAACTTCGTCAGATAGAATCCTCTCTCTCAAAATGCAGAATCACTGCACCCGTTCAAGGTACGGTTTTAACAAAATATGCTGAAGCTGGTGAAATTACAGCACCCGGGAAAGCACTCTTTAAGCTTGCAAATTTATCGCAAATGGAACTAAAAGTTTACGTGAGTGGAGACCAGCTTTCATCCGTTAAAATAGGAGCTAATGCAGAAATTCTTTTCGATTCAGGAAAAGATAAAATGGAGAAAACAACAGGTATAGTCAGTTGGATTTCTGACAAAGCCGAATTCACTCCGAAAATTATTCAAACCAAACAAGAACGCATTAATTTGGTTTATGCTGTGAAAGTGCTCGTTAAAAACGATGGCCGGTTGAAAATCGGAATGCCTGCCGAAGTAAAATTTATTCATTAATCTTAAATTTCGGAATCATGAAAAAGGTGCAATCTCTCATCTTTATTTTTGTGCTTTCACTGGTTTCCTCTGTAAACCTGATCGCACAATCTTATAAAACAGACGATATTGTTGGTGTTTGGTTAAACGAAGAAAAAGAAGGTCGTATTGAAATCTATAAAAATGGAAATCAATATTTTGGAAAGATTATCTGGCTAAAAGAACCAAATGATAAAGAAACCGGGAAACCTAAAGTTGACAAAAAGAACCCGGAAACCAAATTACGGAATATACCTATTCTTGGACTTGTAGTGATGAAAAACTTCAAATTCAATGGAGAAAATGAATGGGAAGATGGCAGCATTTACGATCCAAAATCAGGAAGTACTTACAACTGTTACATCCAGCTCGAAAACCGGAATACATTAAAGGTAAGAGGGTACATTGGCAAATCGTGGATGGGGCTCGGCCGCACAACTCACTGGACAAGAATTAAATAAATAAGACACGTGAGCACTTTCGCAATAGAAACACATTCCGTATCTAAAAACTACCAATCTGTTAAAGCTCTCCAAAATATAAATCTCAGTGTAAAACGGGGAGAGCTTTTCGGGCTGATTGGACCGGATGGAGCAGGAAAAACCAGTCTTATCCGTATCCTCACCACATTGCTTTTACCTGATAGTGGTACTGCCTCTCTTGACGGTCTGGATGTAGTGAAAGATTACAAGGAAATTCGTAAACACATAGGTTATATGCCGGGAAGATTTTCTCTTTACCAGGATTTGTCGGTGGAAGAGAATTTAAACTTTTTTGCCACCATTTTCAATACCACACTCGAAAAAAATTACGACCTTATAAAACCTATCTACAGCCAGATAGAACCTTTTAAAACCCGTCGTGCCGGTGCTCTTTCGGGAGGTATGAAGCAGAAGCTTGCTCTAAGTTGTGCATTAATACACAAACCCTCTGTTTTAATACTGGATGAACCTACAACGGGTGTTGATGCTGTTTCGCGTAAAGAATTCTGGGAAATGCTTCGCGAATTGAAAAAAGAAAATATCACCATTCTGGTTTCTACTCCTTATATGGATGAAGCAACGCTTTGCGAACGCATTGCATTAATTCAAAACGGGAACATAATGAGTGTAAATACCCCAAAAGAGATTGTAAATGCATTTCCTCTTCCAATTTTTGAAGTAAAATCAGCCAATCTCTATCAGCTTTTGCTCGATTTGAGAACCTTTAAACAAACTCATTCTGTGCATCCATTTGGAGAATTTCTCCATTTTACACCCGGAAAAAATTTTAACAATACAGAAATTGCTTTAAAGGATTTTCTGAAAGAAAAAGGGCATTCGGAAATAGTGATTCGTCAAACACGGGCAAATATTGAAGATTGTTTCATGGAGCAGATGAATCAAAATATATTAAAAGATGAAAAGTGAGGAGTGAAAGATGAAAAAAAAGTTTTTCAGCCTTCCAATTTTTTCAATCCCTATTATTGAGAGAGAGTAATTGGTATTAAACGTTTCTCAACAATAAAAACGAAAGATAATAATATGCAAAGCAATGAAAATGTTATTGTTGTTAAAAATCTGGTTAAAAAATTCGGATCGTTTATTGCCAACGATCACTTAAATTTCGAAGTAAAGAAAGGTGAAATTTTCGGATTTTTAGGAGCAAACGGAGCCGGAAAGACCACCGCAATACGTATTTTGTGTGGTCTCTCTAAACCAACATCCGGAGAAATACATGTAGCCGGATACGATGCATATACGCAAACCGAATTCATTAAACGAAATATTGGATACATGAGCCAAAAATTCTCTCTTTACGAAGATCTTACGGTGAAAGAAAATATTGCGTTTTACGGTGGCATCTATGGCCTTCCAAAAAAACAAATTGAAGAACGGATGCAATTACTTTTTGACCGCATTGAACTCCATCATGCTAAAAATAAGCTTATCCGTGATATTCCTTTAGGCTGGCGGCAGAAACTTGCATTTATGGTTTCCATCTTTCATAATCCGGCCATTGTTTTTTTGGACGAACCAACCGGAGGAGTTGATCCCATTACACGTCGTCAGTTTTGGGATTTAATTTACGAAGCATCTCATAAAGGCATCACTATTTTTGTAACTACGCATTATATGGACGAAGCCGAATACTGCAATCGCGTTTCCATAATGGTTGATGGGAAAATTATGGCTCTGGATACACCCGCCGGACTTAAACAACAATTTGAAGCTCAAAGCATGAACGACGTTTTTCTCAAACTAGCCCGTAATGCAAAAAACAGCGAATAAAACCGGCAAAAAACAATCATATGAAAGCATTTATTGGATTCATTATCAAAGAATTTCGTCATATTTTCCGAGATTATCGCACCATGGTAATCCTTTTCGGAATGCCGTTTGTACAAATTCTTATCTTCGGATTTGCCATTACAACTGACATTAAAGATGCAAACATTGCAATCCTTGATCAATCACACGATCAGGAAACACGGCAGATTATTCAAAAACTTGTTTCTTCGGGTTATTTCAAGCTTGCATCATCAATCAAAAATGAAAATGAAATTCCTGAAGTTTTCAAACAAGGAAACATTAAATTGGTTGTGATTTTTGAAAAAAATTTCGCATCCAACCTTGAAAAGGATCACAAAGCAAATATCCAACTTTTAGCGGATGCCTCAGATCCAAACACGGCCAAGCTTTTAACCAGTTATGCGAGCAACATTATCAGTGATTATCAACGGGAAATGTATCGGGAGTTAAGGCTTCCATACCAACTAAACCCAGAAGTAAAAATGCTTTATAACGAAGAGATGAAGAGCGTGTATATGTTTGTTCCCGGTATTATCACCATTTTACTGATGTTGATTTCGGCAATGATGACTTCTATCTCTATTGCCCGGGAAAAGGAACTGGGAACCATGGAAATACTTTTGGCTTCGCCTTTAAAACCGTTACAAATTATTATTGGAAAGGTCATTCCGTACGTTTTTATCTCATTTATGATTGCAATTATTATTCTGACTTTAGGCGTTACGGTTTTCGGAATGCCAATAATTGGTAGTCTGGCCTTGTTATTAACCGAAAGTCTTTTATTTATCATTATGGCACTTTCGTTAGGAATATTTATTTCAACTGTCAGTAAAACACAACAGGTAGCTATGATGATTTCCATGTTCGCACTGATGCTTCCCACAATTCTTTTATCCGGATTTATTTTCCCAATTGAGAATATGCCACTTCCTCTTCAGTTGTTCAGCAATCTGATGCCACCGCGCTGGTTCATCATTATCATTAAAGATATAATGCTAAAAGGTAGCGGAATAGAATACATCTGGAAAGAAACTTTGATCCTGGTGGGATTTGCTGTTCTGTTTATTTTCCTGAGTTTAAAAAAGTTTAAAATTCGCTTAGCATAAAAAAGGAGATAAAGACGTGAGAATAATCATCATCATGCTAAAAAAGGAATTCCGGCAAATTTTCAGAAACCGGAGTATGCTACCTATGATATTTATTTTGCCGGTGGTACAACTTCTTGTGCTATCGTTTGCTGCAACTTTTGACATAAAAAGCATCCGGATTCATATTGTGAATCAAGATCATACCTCTGTATCTCGAACGTTAATTCAGAAATATCAAAGCTCCCCGTTTTACAAAATTTCAGGATATTCAGAATCTTATAAAGAAGCGGAATATCAATTAAGAACAAATAAAACAGATGTTGTTTTAATTATCCCGAAAAATTTTGAAAAAGATATTATTAAAGAAAATGCTGCGCCATTGCAATTTATTGTAAATGCCATAAACAGTAGTGCTGCCGGAATAATTCAGGC
>Ga0209639_1001600_pt1 | contig 21280 bp, 19 predicted proteins | sample EPASupsiteHSE605_FD_187268 | JGI IMG/M metagenome (GOLD analysis project Ga0209639, IMG submission 187268) | Bioremediated contaminated groundwater from EPA Superfund site, New Mexico - Sample HSE6-05 (SPAdes) (version 2) | ecosystem: Environmental > Aquatic > Deep subsurface > Groundwater >...
CGGGATCGGCAGCAGTAACCACATATAACGTAACCAAAATACCTGCGCTCTTTGTAATTGACAAGAGCGGGACCATAGTTGCAAAGAATGTGTTCAATTCCGAGCTGGACAAATTACTATCGAGAATAGTAAAATAGAAACAATATCACATATAAAGAAAAGAGACTGTTGACAGTGAAATAAACCCCAAAAGTTTTTATCTAACTTTTGGGGTTAACTTCAAATTGACAGCCCACCTCTTTCATTTAGTTTCCTAAAATTAGTCAACACTATATCTAGATCGGTTCATACTAAACTCATCCAGTTGTCTGATTCTGCGGTAGTATTATACTTTTATCTCATACAACATGATCGACATTTATTCTGTGAAAATTGCTGCCTAAAACGAAAATTAGAAAATAAAAAAGAGGGGCCAAAAATTGCTTTTTGGACACCCTCTGAAATTTATGAAAAAGTGCATTTTGTTCTACTAATTAGTATTATCGTTTACACAATTTATTGGATAATGTAAATGAGGAATTATAGCCAAGAAACACGGACTTAAGGCTTGTTATTATATTCCCTCTTAGATTCAACTTAAGAGTTTCTGTAAATCCGATTTTAACAATTCAATTTTAGTGTTAATTTTTTTCTTCTTTATCACTTCTGCCAGTATTTCCATTTTTTGTAAAATAGTATGCTTTAAAAAAACATTTCTTTCTTCTTCTGATTTACTAAAGAAATTTTCATCATTGATTATTATCGGTATTCCAATAGATCTTTCCTTTTTTCGGTAGTTTTCTATATCCTTTAAACTCTGTTCTACCATTGGTATTGGATTTACATAAAATTGAAATAAAACTAATATTAAATCCATCCCATAATCAATATGCTTCAACGTTTTTAAGGTTTTACTAAGTCCGTTTTCTCCAAAAATATAAGTTTTAAATAATCGTCCTTGTTCAGCAACTATATCTTTGGTTTGCTGTTCAGCCTCAGGAGATGCCTGTGTTATAGAAATATAACAACCTATTAAATTAGTATTTTCAATCATTTTTTAGTGCATATTAAGGTTTAATGGGCCTCTTTGTATTGTATTTTGCATAAACTCCCATCTATAAGCCGCTGCTCTATTTGGAAATGGAATTGCCTCCATATATTTACCTTGCATAAAAGCTTTTGTGTATCGTGCTTCAGGAATCAGTTTTGAAGTAATACCATTCTTTAACAATGTACCGTCCTCAGTGAATAATTTATACCCCCATGTTGGTTTAAGACTTTTCAAAGAATTACCATGAACAACTTTTTGAAGTATAGTTGTACTTGAACTCACGGCTTTCCCAGCAATTGTTGAAATACTTTTATATAGCCCCCCAGTTATGAGCGTGGAAAGTACTTCAACAGTCATCTTTGTAACAGGATGGTTTAAAAAACTTTCTTGACCTTTCCTCACTAAAGACTCCATAATTTGAGTCTTACCTTGTTCACTAAAATCGCTGTTACTGGCTAATAGCTTGCTTTGTAACCCAGGATTATTCAAAATCCTTTGAAATACATCAATCGGTTTGTCAGAAGATGTTACAGTATAATTTTGAAATGCATTGAAATACATTCCATTTCCAAACTGAACATTTACCGATGAACCAACATTTTCGTAAGTATTATCACCAACTTCAATTGTTCCTGCATCTCCTTCTGCATGCTGATAGTAAACGTTACCGCCTTCATCTTCATAACGGTACCAATCCATTCCGTTTGGATCAATATTCGTTACTGGGTTATTTGAACAAAACACATTAGGCCCAATATTTGGATATTTCTCCGCCATCGGATCCACCACACTCCATCTTCCAATCACATCATCATACATACGTGCTCCGTAGTCCAGAAATCCTGTGTTACCGGTGGTTTGAAGCTCCTTGCCGTTGTATTTGAACCTGTTGCCGGCCAATTGCGGGTAAGAAGAATTTCCGTGCTGTCCACCGAAAGGATAGTAATCGTTCCTTTCAACCACAGTGCCACTGCTGTTGCTTATCGCTCTGGTGCTTCCCAGATGGTCAGTAAGGTAATAAAACGGGTTGTATGTACCTCCGGAATAGTATATTCTTCCTGCACCATTCTCAATGCTCTCCAGAGTTCTTGTCGAACCGCTCCTGCTGTATATCAAAGAACCTGTATAATCGTATCCGTTGCCACTGTTATCTACTACGCCACACTTAGTGCCATCTGACAGCCAGTTATATGATGCAACTGTTGTACCGTTCTGGATGAGAGACTGCTGCAAGTTAAGCAGATTATAGGTAATTGCCAAATTGAAGGATGAAGGGGTGGGCAGATAAAAAACAGGACCCAATAATATATTGAGTCCTGAAATTTTGTAGTTCTGATCAGAATACATGATCAGATTTAAATGAAATAACTAATTATAAATTACTTCTAATCATAATATATTTCAACACATAAATCAATGATATTACCGATAATAATGAATAACCAATTACTATAATATTACCTATAACTCTTGATTTGTTTGATTCATTTTCGAATTTTTTAATAATCATTTCTTCTTTTTTAGAATTGAAATAGATCGCACAAAAAATTACCTCAAGAATTATACTCCCAATACCAAAAGTTTCGGATAATGTTTTATTTATTGCTATATAAACAGTATACATATTTGAAAGCATAATAAAACCTATTGCCGATATGTGATTAATTGGTCTTCCTCCTCCTGAAATATAGGACCAGGCAACATATATTTTGTAGTATAAATAATCTAATGGATTTATCATGGTCTGAAAGTTAAACTTTTATACATAAATTTATTTAAAAACTCATTTAATTTAACTAAATAATTTGCGCCAGCCTTTGCCGCAGTATAATTAAGTGATATAGCAGCCCCAGGTACTCCAGCAAATGATATAACATTTACAATAGCATCACTTAAAGCAATGCCTTGCAGTTTATTTTGACTAAACAATTTGATGTTTGAGTGTAAACTTAAAGCACTATTTAGATTTCCCAAAAATTTAATTGGACCAATAAAACCTTTTGAAGCATCCATAAAATTACCAATTATATTTGCCGCATCAAGTCCAGAACTTATAAAATTATCATACTTCTTCCAAAAATTTTCTGTGCCTTTAAGGGAGGCAATGGTTGCAATGACAGTGTTGTCTGCATTCATGATGTCATTAACCATTGTCCTATCAATGATATTATTTTTATCATAATTCACTACTGCTCCTCCTAAACTATAATATTTATTATCAGTATTATATGCTTTTCCTAAATGGGTATAACCACCAGCCTCCATTTCTTCCGCAGACATTTCACCCCTAACGTATTTGTATTGAGTTCTTGTTTGCGACTCTCCATTTTCATCTACATACTCTTCTTCGTATGAATACCAGTCCATTCCATTCTGATCAATAAATCTCATTGGATTATTTATGCAGAAAACATAAGGCCCAATATTTGGATATTTCTCTGCCATCGGATCCACTACTCCCCACCTACCAATCACATCATCATACATCCGTGCGCCATAGTCCAGGAAACCTGTGTTTCCGGTGGTCTGCAGTTCCTTGCCGTTGTATTTGAACCTGTTGCCGGCCAATTGCGGGTAAGATGAATTTCCATGCTGGCCGCCAAATGGATAGTAATCGTCCCTTTCAACCACTGTACCGCTGCCGTTGCTTATCGCCCTGGTGCTGCCCAGATGATCGGTAAGGTAATAAAACGGGTTGTACGTACCTCCCGAATAGTATATTCTGCCGGCACCATTATCAATGCTCTCCAGTGTCCTTGTAGAACCGCTCCTGCTGTATATCAAAGAACATGTGTAATCATATCCGTTGCCACTGTTGTCAACCACGCCGCACTTGGTGCCATCTGCCAGCCAGTTATATGATGCAACTGTCGTACCGTTCTGGGTGAGAGACTGCTGCAAGTTAAGCAGATTATAGGTAATTGCCAAATTGAAGGATGAAGGGGTGGGCAGATAAAAAACAGGACCCAAGGTCGTTGAGTCCTGAAATTTTTAATGACTGTTTTATAATTTAGTAAATCATTTGAACACATATTATAGCTTTTTGGTTTTTTTTACTTTGATTGCAAGTAATACATTTTCACCTTCAAGAATTTGTTCTTCAACAATCACAACGGTACCTGGGGGGAATTCCCAAACTTCTTCATCAGGGTCATATATTTCCTCTCCACCAATTCTATAAACTTTGTTTTCTATTTCAGAAGCAGGAACTGGCCTGTATACTTTTGTACCTTCATTTAGTAATTGTATGTAAATCATATTTTCCATTTTATTAGTATTTAAATCCCGGTCCTCCAACATGAAGAAGTTCATTCGTTACTTTATCTTTTACTACAGACTGCCCAGTCGTTGGGTGTATATATCTTATTGCAGGATTGGTTTTATTAATCATATTTACTGCATTAAAACTTTTGCCTTTTGTTATAGCTTCTGTTACCAATGCAGGAGTCCAGCCACGTTTAGATAATTGGCTTGCCCATTTGGCTTCTGATTTAAATGCTCCATATATCCATTTTGCTTCAGTTGCTCCATTTCTAACTGCATTAGAAATAGAATTAAGTCCATTTACCCCAAATGACAATCCTAAGCTAACTAATTCCGGGTCACACCACTGTCCACCAACTTCATAAAATAAAAACCTTGTCCAATCACTAAGATCTCCTGAAAAATAATAATCTATATAGGCTTTTCTTGCCGTTGTTGAATGAAATGAATTTAATATATTCCCTGGAATTACTAATATAAACTGACTTCTCCAATAATCATTCCAACCAATTGAATTATAGTAACTAGAGTTGCTGGAATTATAAAATTGAATGTTATTCATAAATTCATTCATCATTTGGGGCGGAACCATATAAACATCATCCCTGCCATCATTAGTTTCAAACACTGTTCTTCCATTTTGATCTACATAATTAGTGGAAATTCCATTTGAGTAAGAATCTTCTTTGTTATAATTTACCTGATCCTTTCCATCAGGGTCAATAAAAATAATTGGGCGATTTGCAACATAACTATAAGGTGTGAATTTTGCATATTTCTCCGCCATTGGATCAATTACGCTCCATCTTCCAATCACATCATCATACATACGTGTTCCGTAGTCCAGGAATCCTGTGTTACCGGTGGTTTGAAGCTCCTTGCCGTTGTATTTGAATCTGTTGCCGGCCAATTGTGGGTAAGAAGAATTTTCGTGCTGTCCACCGAAAGGATAGTAATCGTTTCTTTCAACAACCGTACCGCTGCTGTTGCTTATAGCACGCGTACTGCCCAGATGGTCGGTAAGGTAATAAAACGGGTTGTATGTACCTCCGGAATAGCATATTCTTCCTGCACCATTCTCAATGCTCTCCAGAGTTCTTGTCGAACCGCTCCTGCTGTATATCAAAGAACCTGTATAATCGTATCCGTTGCCACTGTTATCTACTACGCCACACTTGGTGCCATCTGCCAGCCAGTTATATGATGCAACTGTCGTACCGTTCTGGGTGAGAGACTGCTGCAAGTTAAGAAGATTATAACTTATTTGCAAATTTTTTCGTCCGTCGCTTGTCATATTGCCGTTGGCATCGTAGGTATATGGAAGAACAGGGCCAGTGCCCTCTTGTACTCCCGCCAACTGGTTACCATTGTATGTCATGGTAAGGTTATTGATAAGACCGTACGTAGATCCAGATGTTTTGCCATAGCGTTGAAGTGTCAGAATGTTTCCGTGCTTGTCGTAGCTGTAAGAGGTTCCATACAGTTCACTTCCTATGCCGGTGTAACCGGCGGCTGAAAGGCGTGATAGTCCGTCATAGGCGTAATTATACCTGCGGGTGTTCCCGTCCTGAATCCAGCTTACCGATGAAATGTTGCCATTGTATCTTGGGGTATTGCCGCCACTGGATTCGTTGTAGTACAGGTACTCCGAAAACTGGTTGCCTGTTATTGATTTTGTCCACGAGCGGACATTATAGGCATAGGTTAGCTGGGTAGCGGTCAGTCCGCCTTTTTTATTGGTCAGTAACCTGCCCAGCTCATCGTAGGTGTTTTCGGAAATTGTCACCTCGCTGGATGTATTCAGTTTGTGTACGGTTGTAAGCAACCTACCTGCTGAATCGTAATTATATGTATAGACTTCGGTTTGAGTAGATTGGCCTGTGGCAGAATGTAAATGTCTCTTCTTTGCAGGTTGGCCTATGAAGTTATACGCAAAATAGTCAAACTCTGTACCGCCAATCTGGTTGGTCGATTTTAATTGAACCAATCTTTTTTTGGCATCATAATAGTTTACATAGTAAAGCATTGATGAGCTGCCGCCTAATTGTAATACGGCAGTGCCTGTAAGCATACCGGTATGTTTATATTCACTAGCTTGTGTGTCGTCGCCATAGCGTGTTAAATAAACAGCATCGATACCTGAAGATTCATAATTAAGAGCGGTATTTGAAAATCCTGAAAGAGAGCGGAAGTTGTAATTATCGTAATAGCTGGCCGTTAATACCGTGGGCGATAAAAATGTCATAGAAGAGGCATCGTGGGTAAGGTTATACCCGTTATATGTTCCAGATGTCGAAAAAGTTGCTTTTACTGTATTACTGTTAAGGCAACCTGGAGTAATACTTTTAGATGTGCCCCCGACATATATACTTTGACAAACTCCGGTCAATACTGTCCGGCCTAAAGCATCGGGAATGCTGCAGCTCCACTCTTGAGGAGATTTTCTTCGCTGGTTACCATCCTGACTAAAAATAAGGTGATCGGCGTTATCGTAAATATAATAGATCCAATGAGTTCCGGGAAGCCGCTTGGAAATATTACGGTTACGCAGGTCGTATTTATACAAATAGGCATAATTTCTAATAATATCTGAACTATTATTGGACCACGAAGAACCAGTTTTCATTGCATCAGATGCCAACGGAGGCAGTACTACCCTTAAGTTCCCGAAATCATCGTAAACATAGTAGGTATCGTGTAAATTTTTCGTGCTCCCGTTTCTCAATACCTGACGGGAAAGAATTACTCGACCAATTTTATCTTTGAATTCGAATGAGGTGTTTCCATCTTCATCGGCTACTCTGGTTACGAATAATGAATTTGTGGAATAATTCCCAATTCTGTTAATTGTCATAAGCGTATCTGTCGATGATGATTCTGAAATTGTATAAATTATACAATTTAAAGTATCAACACCCGAAATATTAGGAAGATATGCAGAACGACCTGCTTTATAGTTATTATGCCAATCGGAGCCCGGACCATATTGCTCTCTTACACGATTTAAAGGAGAGGCTTCATAAACAGGTAAAGCATAAGGTTTCTGATCATTTGAATATGTACTCCTTGCATATGACATAAGAGAACTCGGGTCTATATAAGCTCCGTAATTGTAACTTACAACAGCCGGTAACCAGATTGAAGATTCACGATCGTATGAATCATATTGTTGGAGGGTTATTAAATCCTTACCGGTAGGCGTTATTCCTGCCTGCACCGATTGTGAAAGTCGGCCAAAGCCATCGAAATAATCGATATTGTCCAGAAATGTACTACCAGCAACATTCGTCATTGTTCTGGTGTGAATGTAATTTTGATTGGTGGTCAAAGAAATTTGAGCAAATAATCTTGGAGTACTGGTTAAAATGCATAAACCAATCAATATATAATACTTTATTATCTTATTCATAATATCTTATTTATAATTGTAATTAAAGCTTTTTACTATATTCCCGTCGTTATCACGGATAACCTTGAGCCTGCCGAAATTATCGTACTCATAATTGACTGTTGTTCCATTGGTATCAGTTTCTGAGGTCATACCTAATAATGATTTATATGTGTAACCAAATACCTGAGGCTGATTTGATGAATACATCGTCTTTATTCCGGTTACAACACTTTTTATATCATTTACAGGAATAGTACCTGAGCTTTGATAAGATTGAGGGAGCGATAACCCGGTACTAGGTACTGTAATAGAATTAATAGCATTACTCAGATTTGTATAACTTATATTAAATGCCTTTATTACAGGACTTGAGCTATAAGAGTTTAAATAATATAATGAAACGGTTATGTTATCTCGTGTTTTATATTCAAGGATTTTGCCGTTACTGTCATAATTTATATACTCAAGCTCTGCAATACTATTATAATGGCTATCCCTTGTTGACCCGTTGAAGGGGGTAAATGATGGCAAAAGTGAAGTTGTTTCTAAAGAGTATGTTTTGTCTGGAACATAACTTCCACCACCTGATTTATATTGAGTTAGTGTACTGCCAGATACATAATTATTTACATACATTGTCTGTTCCACCGGGTAATTCTGCATATTCAATCCAACCATTGACGAGTACACTCCAGTATTTATATCTAGAGGGTATCTAACGGTTTTTTTCAGCGCGTTACCTTTACTATCGACGGACTCCTCTCTTGTTAATAACCCATGAGTAGAATTATCATAAAAACTATTCTTAGTAACTACGATTGTATTGCCTGGATCGTTTAGATTATAATCTTTTTCTGTGTACGAGGTCAATTTTACCCAATTACTCCATAAATTGTATGAAACTATTGAATAGGGTTGATAAAAATTTTGTCCTGTCCCATAATAACCGGATAATTCGTATCTCTTAAATACAGTACAATTTTCTGTCAATGAAGATGTTGTTGCATTATAAACCCAGGACATTTCTTTTAAAATATTATTTTCATCTAGTAGACCATAGTCGTTCGATGTTGTACCATAATATCTGAAGAGCTCGTTCCCATTATTCCATGCAGTATTTTCCTTAGGAGTCATAAATATTTCATCACCATAAGCCAGCCAGCCTGGTTCATCTATAGATACATCAAACTTGGATGCAATAAATGCACTATTTTGTGCCTCAGTCACACATGAATATGATATTGGATTACCATGAAAAATATTTAAGTTATATCTGCTGTTGGAAGAGAAATTATGATAACACATATTATAAAAACCTGAAACTAGATCAAGTCCATTAGCAGGTGGGTCTGGGTTTTGATAATATATAATAGCCACAAATCTCCTGATAAAAGGATTATCTATCTCAACAAAAGGATTTCCTTCATCCAAAAAATTACTAGAGGTTTCAGGTGTATAATCCAAAATAGTATTTGATTGAATAAATTTTTTGTAATTAAATGTTTTAACAGTCGAGGGTGAGGAGTTTGATGAAGAATTTATACGATAAATTCTAAGACCAGGTAGTACTATTTCTTCTCCACTTCCATTTGTATATGAATTTAACTCATATGTAATTGAATCTACACCTCCGGTAGGGTAAATGATTTTATTTAAAATTCCTGCAGTCGCACTTGTTGTTGGATTTCTATACCCTGTATAAGTTAAAGGAAAATTTGAGAGAGTTGAATGTGTAGCTATATATGCTTCAACTCTTGCTCTTGGAATAAACCATGTATTTGATATACCATTGAAGTAACCACCTTCATCTTGAGAAAATGAAAATCTGTTTGGTAAACTTTGAGGATTAATATATGAAAAAGTGTAATTTTTGTCATCTGTTGATGGACCAGACAATACACTTGTCGAGATCCCTCTTAAAAAATAACGCAACCTTAGATTTAAATTACTGAAATTCCATGAATAGAGATCATCGTTTTCAAATAAAACAGCCTGAGGAGTTGAATTTGAAGTATATGTATCATATGTAAATGTCACTCTTTGAATTGAAGAATTAGATTTGTCATATAAGGTGATCATATTTAGCATATTATCACCATATAGGTCATTTCGTGAAAAATAATCAAAAACTAAACTGAATTCAGAACCTGTTACAGAAGTAAGGCATTTTGTAGAAGTATATCTACGTGATACATTATAGGAGTTAGTTGATATACGATATGCATCTTCAGATTCTCCAGGGATTCCATCATCTCCATATTCTTGCCCATTTTTATAAGTATAAACTTGCGAGAATCCATCTTTAAAAGCATACGAAAGATTAGCATACTGAAAATTTAGTTCATCGTTAAAAGGGGATTCAATTTTATTTACAAACCAAGCGGTTGCAATATTTGGTGTCGCAATTCCACCAACACCCATATTCGAATATTCAATCTCAGTTTGAAAATAATATCTAATGCCGTTAGGATCAGTAATTTTAAAAGTATAAGTGGGAGATGATCCTAAAATTTCAATCTTTACTTTCTCTCTATGAGTCAATAGAACCGGTTGGTTATTGATGATGGCAAATTGCCCCATTAAGCCGAATATATTATATGAAAATATATCGTACTCACCATCAAATGTTCCTGAACCATTTAAATTATTACCATCTGATTCTAATGTCATGATAGTTTGTCTATTCGCATCTGTAAGATTATTAATAATAGTACTAACAGCCGTAGATAATCTTTGAGTAGTATTTTCATCTGGAACTGAACGAACTTCACGTTGAATTGTAGCAGTAAAATTATCACTCCAACCCATTCCGATTCTTCCTCCCCAGTCGTTTACTCTTATTCCTGTAGAGAAATACTCAATTGATGGATTATACTTTATTGCGCCTTGTTTTAATTGGAAAAGTGGAATTTCTTTCCCGATTCCACCGGTGGATTTTTTCACATTTATACCTCCAAATTGTCCTAGGTTAGCAACAATAGGAGATGCTGTAAGTTCCTCTTGAGGCCCTTTTATCGTCAGTAATTCTTGAGAATATATTTTGGGGGTTAGTATTAAATACCCAATAAAAAGTATAAATTTTTTATACTTGATTAGATTAAAAAAATAATTTCTTTTTTTCATAATTTTTTCATTTTTGTTTAAAATGAAGATGATATTGTTTTTTGGTTGTTAGGTCATTATTCCACCTAACTTAAACATAGGCAAGTACATGGAGATCAATATCACGGCTACCATTGCTCCAACGAGAAGAATCAATGCGGGCTCCAGCATATTGCAGAGGAATCTTATTCTGTATTCCAATTCTACGGAGAGCTCGTCGCCCTGCTTTTTCAGCATCTCCGGAAGACTATTAGTCTCTTCTGCTACTCTTAATAGTGTGATTAATTTTGAATTATATATGGTTTTAAAGTTTGAAATACTTACCCAAAAAAGTTTTCCCCTCTGTAAATCTTCCGATATTGCTATAAACGACATCTGGTAAGGGTAAAACCTTATTATCTCCTTTAATATCTGGATACAGTACAAAAGCGGTACACCTGAACCGGTGAGCAGGTGAAGCAACTTGCAAAAACGGCTCTGGTAATTTTTAATTATTATTGTATTAATTATTGGTAACCTCAACAGAATACCCGAAATGTGCTTTCGGACGCTTTCATCTTTCCTAAAGAGGTACAAAAGGGTAGCAGATGCTCCGAGAATGACCAGAAAGATCCCTAAAAACGTCGGAAATGCTTTAGAAAATCCAATTATCCATTTTGTCATAGAAGGAAGTTCTCCTCCCATTCTTGAATATACCTGCTCGAACATCGGCACAATTACAAGCACCATAAATATCACAACGACTGTTGCTGTAAAAATTATGATAATAGGGTAGCTTATGGCAGCAGAAATCATTCTAGATTGTGCAATTTTTTTATGATAATAATCTGTGAGAAAACTTAATGCCTCGGTAATTTTACCTGTCTCTTCTCCAATTTTTATTACCCCATAATCAATAGGAAGGAATTTACCGTTATGTTCCATGGCCACCCATAGTGAGTTGCCTCTAACCACCGAAGAATAAATTTTATTGAGAGTAGATTTTATATTCACATCTCTCTCCTCGCTTATCAGTAGTTCGAAAGCACGGCTAAAATCGAGACCCGCTGTAAGTAGAGAATTCAGCTCCGAGAATATCATCTCTTTTTTACTGTCCTTAATCATAGCTGCTTCGTTTTTTTGAATAATCTTTTATATATTTCATATTAGTGTAATTCTCTGTTTTATTTTGTTTTACTGAGATAATAATAGTGTCGCAACAGTAATGATTCGCCTCTCCTCTCATCAAGTGAATTGATGACGCATGAGAAAAGAGTGTGTCGGTTTTATTTCCTTCGTTCAGGGCTATTAACGAGGCAGGGTCCAATATTAAAAAAGCGAGAGAGTCACTCTGCTCAATAATTACAAGGCTGTCTTTATTACTATAAATGGTATCGCACATTTCCGTAAGTCTCTCCAGCCTTAAAGAGTTGTTATAAATTTCCAAATCGCTATTTATATTGTTCTCTGCTATTGCCGCAAATCTGCCGAAGAGCCGGAATCCATCCATAACGGCAATAAATACTACTCCGGTAATAATCATAACCACCATAACCTCTTGTAATGTAAATGCCTTATAATATCTCTTTTTCATTTCTCTAAAATGTGGTAATATTCATATTTGTTAATCCCGGTTTTTACTTCGATTCTGGCTAAAAAAACCTCGTCACAGTATTCGTAAGGCTCTATTTTTATTGTTATTGTTCCCCAGTCGTATTTTTTAACGAACTCCCCATAGGGGTAAAACCCGCTTCTGCACTCATTCAGGCAAAGTCTGTATTGATTTTCCACCTCTATGTATTGGAGTGTACTTTGAGAGGCTGCATTAACCTTTACAACGGTTTCCAGTCCGACCAGAAATGCTGTCAGGAAAATAACTGATGCAACCATTGTTTCAATTATGGTGCTCGCCTTTAATGAAACTACCTTAGCCATTTTACCTCCTTTTTTAAGTGAAATTTATTCCCGTAAAGCCATAATGGATTGGTGAGTACGCAACTATCTTTTACCGTTGCATCAAGAAGTGTATTATCGTAGTAGCCCTCTTTGGAGTAGAAAACAGCTTGTTTGAGAATGACTATTCCTGTAACTGTGCCCTGTAACTGTGCTATACCATTTACATAGAGTAATCCCCGAACTGCAGAATTTATTGATTGGACATAATTGGCATTTGTAGCATTTACCTCCTCATTGCCACCAATAATTACATATCCTTGTACATTGCAACTATCACTCAAAGAGATATATCTCTTACTGTTGTCTGGGTATAGATATATTCCAGAAGGATACAGGAGAGTAACATTTTTCTTAAGAATAACCGAGTCTTTGGCAAGTAGTTGAACAGCTCCTTTAAAGCCATCTTCTACAACAATTTTATTTGCAACTATCAAAATATCTTCCAGTTGTGCCGATGCTTCAATCTTTAACTCATCTGCCAGTAAAAGGATATTTCCTTTAAGTAGTCTGTTTTTCAAAACCTCCTTTTGAGTGGCAATAATTACCGTTTGGGGGCGACGGAATTTATTAATAAGTGAATCGGAAAAACCGGTCGTTTCAGATATTGTTTGTTGAAGTACTAAGAGACTATCTAGATATTCTATCAATTTTTTGCCTGGAACCGGTAACTCCTTTTCACTTGTCCCTGCCTTACTAATGTCAATCTCCTTCCCCGAGAAGAAACGGGATTGCAATTGAGTATATTTAAAACCGTTTGGAGGTAGTTTTATATACCCTTCGATAGTAGTATTTCCAGCTAAGAATAATGGTGAGTTATTACCAGAATAATAGAGAGTGTATGGAGGTTGCTCAGGTTTAAGACCTATCATTCTGGTTTCGGAAATAGTTTTATCGTGATTGGAGATAGTAATTATTTCGTAAAGGCCCCATTGGCGGCAGTTTATAAATATTTGGGACAAATCATTCCCTTCGAAGAGCACGAAAGAACTATCTCGATTAAGTTGTAATAATAAACCGGGAGAATTGTTATAAAGAATAAATCCAGACTCTATGAATGACCGTTGTGCCTTATTATAATATGTCCTGTATCTGAACAGAGAGAAGTTTCCCCATACGTTAATTATCCCCAGGACCAGCATGAGCATAATCACAGTTAATACCAGTACAGTGGGCAATACATTTGCTTTTATGTATAGATTTTTATTCATTTTGCCTTTGTCAGCCGATAATTGCTATTGTTTTTTTCTACTATTAGCGTATCCATGACCTCTTTTATAATTTTTATTCCCGAAAAGGCTCTTTTGCCGGCTCTTATTGTATGGCATGTATCATTTTCGGCGAGCATATAATACACACTACTACCTATATATACTTTCCCCATGTACACTATATTTATTTTCTCAGTACTACTTTTTACAGACCTTACGTGCTTAATTTTCCCGGAATTATTATGATCTTTTTTAATTCCCTTTAAGAAAGGGTCAGGATAGTTAAGCTTAAGGCTTTCATTATCTGTAATTTTATTAATGGGTCCGGTGATAACTTTCCGTTCATTACCGGACGTGTTCTGATTCACCCCGGAGAATAATTTATACGCTATTACCCCCCAGACTGTTAATACAACGGCTATTAATAAATATGTCAAACTGCGAGATTTCATGATTTGGCTATATGTTGTATAAGAATTTTCATTTTAAGCTCAGGAGATTTGTTCTCAAATGTTTGGGTAGACACCGAAAATTCGACCGAAATAATTTTGAAAAGATTCTCAGAACCCTCTAGTTTTTCAACAATTCTAAGGATTTGCAGAAAATCTCCTTTTACTGTTATCTCATGTGTATAGAGGGTATATTCGCCGGAGTTTTGAGTTATAAATGGTGTGTAATTATGTATTATACAATTGTTTTTCAAGATTACAGGGAAGATGTAATTTGGAAATGCCCCATGGAAGATATGTTGCGTGCCACTCTTTTGACTGCTATTTCCAGAGCTTATTGTAAGCTCATTCAAAAGTCGATTTTGATTTACACTCCTTATATATAGTTTTATTGTTTTACCAACAGAGAACCAGAGTGTTAAGAGAGGTAAAATAACTATTAAAAATAGCAGATAGAGTTGTCCTTTATATGTTTCCGGGATTTTCATAATTTTATCTCCATTATAAAACTGAGTAATCCCTGGGCTTTGCCCTGCTTGACAGACAACAATGTCAGCTCCTTTGTGAAAGGCTCTTTTTGCAATACTGACATAAACGCAGAAATACTATCGGGATTGTTACTGCTGCCGGAAATGGTTACTGTGTTCTCCTTCAATTCGGGAGTTTTATTATTTTCCGGTGATTTTATCTGCTTTTGAACAGAGAGATTGAGCAGAGTAATCTGCTCCGGAACGTCGGAGGCAATTCTATCGCATAGCCAACTATATTTCCATGGAATTTTTTTATCGAAATCTTTAAATAATGCTTTTTTCTGCTGTTCGGCACTGTTCTCTTTACCAGCATTATTACGAGCATTCTCAAGTTGAACATTTATTAAGGAATATTTCTCCGAAATTGATTGGCTTGCAAAAATGTTAATTATCAACGTGAAAAGTACAGCTACTAAGACAAAGAATCTTAGTTTTTTATAAAACAATAAAGCTATTTTAGAATTTTGCTCACCAGACTTTAAGATATCTCTTACATTCATTCTGCTATTGAAAAATTCATTAGCGATATTTAATATTGCTTCTTCTTTTGGTGGCTCCTTTTCTGCGGAATAAAATTGATCACATACAATTAATTTGGCTTTCTGAAGTTCCTCTAAAAGCTCACTAACCTGACTTTGTCTAACAAAATTCAATTTCTTCTCATTGCCATAGCCAGAATAGCTCCAATAAAACTCTTTGTCTTCTTTGGTAATTTTATTAAGGTACTCTTCATTAATTGCACCTATTTTTTTGGAGATAATTCCATAACCGGTAACATATAAAATCATAAATGCATTTTTAGTAATGCAATCCTCAATTTTTAATAGTGATTGAACTATCGTGTATTTACCATTTTGTTTTTTCAAGTTGAATGAAACCAACGTGTACTTATCCTGCTCATTATAATGGGCAGATATTACAGTTATTGTATTGGTAAAAAGTTTCATTTAGATTAATCGTTAATCAATTATTGTAGGCTTTATGAATACATTAAGTTTGTGCTCATTTTTACTGTTAGTGGTTTTTCCAAACAGCCACTTCAAAACAGGAATACGTGCGATAAATGGAAGCCCCTTCGACGATTTCTCTCTTCTGCTCCTTTCTATTCCCCCTAACAAGACAACTTCTTCATTTTTAACCCTTATGATTGATTTAAAGCTCCTGCTTGTTGTCCCAGGAGGGGCATCGGCTTCTTCTCTTGGAGTAAATTCACTTTCCGAAATCTCAATGTTCATAGTGATTTTTTTGTCGTCACTCACATAAGGAGTTATTTTTACCGACAGATTTGCCTCTATGCTTTTCCATGTATAAGAAGAGAGTTGAACTGGGTTCTGGGTTCCCATATAACTATTGTTTATCTCCTTGTAATATTTTGTCTCTCCACTGGTGAGAATTGCTTCATGCCCGTTAAGAGTAGATAGCTTTGGGGTAGATTCGAGCTTAATATCTCCTTTTGATTCAAGTAGCTTAAGGTTAATGTAAAAGTTTGGTGATACCTGACCTAATTTTACGCTTCCAAATCCGTTGAAGCTGTTTATCAGCTTGTTGATGCTTGTTGCACTCAAGGTCCAATCTAATCCTGAACCTAATGTTCCCGATGATGTAACAGGTTCTGAGGCAGATCCTGCTGTTAGTCCTGCCTCATTTGTAAGGTTTTTTGTAACTTCAACTATAATTACATCAATCGTTATAAGAGGGATTGCTTTATCAAGCGATTTCAAAAAACTTTCTACCCTTGCTACCTGTTTTTGTTCTCCGCTTAGAATAATACTATTTAATTCAACGAATGGCTGGACCTGTATTGCGGACTTAATTTGAGAGGGTATTAAATCTGGAATCTTTTCTACCGATCTGTATTTGAACGAAACTATCTTCGTTGCTGTCATATTCTTCTCTTTAGTAGAAGATCCGAACATATATATTCCATCTTCAACGTAGTATGAATAGGGAGTTCCGGAGAATAGTGTATTTAAGAAGACATCTGTCGTTACACTTTTAATAAAAAGCGAAGTCTGGGCATTTACGGGAGTAATGAAATGGTGATTTATTGAGAGTTTTTCGCAAAACTCTAATATTATGCTGTATATATTACCATTTTCTATTGTAGCTGTAATCAACCCTAGAGAATCAACGTCTATTAGATTATCTGTAAATAATGTATTAGGAGGACTATCTGCATTTGTCGCATCGGAAATTTTCCATGCATTTTTTTCTCTGTTTTTGGTAATAGCCAGATTATTTACATGGCTTATAGCATTGAGAGCCATATCTGTAGTAAGCCGGGAAACATAGCCGGATATACTCTTAGTGTATAATTGCTGAGGCACAATAATATTAATTCCACTCTTTTGCGAAAGTTCTTTTATAATATTAATGAGGGGCTCATTTGTAAAATCAAATGATATTGTTGAGTCTTTTTTATCGTAAATAATTATTGGTTTTTTCGGCACAAGTGCCGGTGCTTTATACGGATATATGGAAACGACATTTCCTGTTATATCAATATCTAAATCATACTCTTTACATAAAAAGAATATAAGTTCATCAATCCGGATTCTGTCGAAATTGCAGGAAATTTTTAAATTGGACACCTCTTTAATACTAAGATTTACCTTTCCCTCTTTTGCTATGTATCTAAGTAAATCAGAAATTGAAATCTGCCCTACAGATAAATTAATTTTCGAAGCATAGGTACTGTCTCTTTTTACAAGATTTTCCAATTCCGTTTTTATAACTATGAATCTGGAAGTGTCACTTTGTGCATGCAACAGGTTTAGTGAAACAAGGAGAAATACTATATATAGAAGTTTTTTTAACATGGTAAGTACTTTAATTATGATTGTAGTAGCGGCAGAATCTCCTCAATAGTTGTTTCACCCTTTTTCAGAATCTGTTTAGCAGAATCCTCAAGCGTAGTTATTCCTCGCTCTTTCATTATTTTCCCAATATCGTTTGTTGAGTTTTTGATTGCGGCAGATATCTCTTCATCAACCGGAATTATTTCATAAATTGCTTTACGTCCTTTGTACCCTGTGTACGAACAGTATTCGCAACCGGTAGCTTTATATGTTACTCCGAATTGATTGCTTTGCTCTTTTTTACAATGAGGACATAATATGCGTACAAGCCTTTGCGAAACGCATAAAATGAGTGTGTTTGCTATCAGGAAAGGATGGATTCCCATATCAGCCAATCTGAAAACACTTCCGTATGCGCTATTGGTATGAATTGTTGATAATATAAGATGTCCTGTAAGAGAGCTTCTTATAGCCATTTGTGCTGTTTCGGAATCTCTTATCTCTCCAAGCATTATTATGTCGGGATCTTGTCTTAGAAATGTTCTTAGTGCGCTTGAAAATGTCAGTCCAATATCCTCTTTTAATTGAACTTGATTTATTCCCTCTAAAGTATATTCTACAGGGTCTTCTATTGTTAATATATTATTTGTCTCTTTGTTAAGAAGTCTTAAGGTTGCATATAGTGTAGTGCTCTTTCCCGATCCTGTAGGACCGCTGATTAAGACCAATCCGTGAGGTTTGTTTACAGCAGCTATATAATCGTTCATTTGTTTTTGTGTAAAACCGAGATTTCTTAAGTCAAGTAATTCTACGTGACGGGTAAGAAGTCTTAAAACCAACTTTTCTCCATAAATAGTGGGTAGAGACGATACTCTTATGTCAAATTTTTTATCCTCATTTTTATACATTATCCTACCATCTTGCGGAAGGCGCTTCTCTGATATGTCGAGATTAGCCAGAATCTTTACCTGGTTTATTATCGAAGCATAATGTTGATTATCCAATACATACTTTTCAATAAGTTTTCCATCGATCCGGAATCGTATTCTGCTTTTTTGTTCTGATGGTTCAAAATGGATATCGCTTGCATAATCAAGAAATGCATCTGCAACAAGATCTTTCAAGAAGTTTTGTCCGTTTCCTGATTTTGTTAAATTATTTTTTTTGTAAAACCTATTTAAAAGTTTTAATAGTTCATCGTCGTCGATTTTGTTTATAATTAAAGGAATTCCAAAAATGACCTCTAATTCAAGTATTTCCTCATTATAATCACGGGTTTTCTCTCCAAAACAGAATAGTTTATCACCCAATTCATATGGTACCAATCGATATTCCCATGCCTGAGCCGGAGAAAATTTCTGTAAAACATCTGCACTTATTTTAATATTCTCTTCCATTGTATTTAAATATTGAAAATCAAATATGTGAAATACGTAATGCCTGCCATAGTAACCAATGGAATGGTGGAATCAAGGTTATGTCGTTTTTGAATTAATTTGTTATATGTCATCCAATATATAATTGAAATAGAAGATGATATAATTAAATAAATGAGATAACCTCTTAAATTAAATACTGGTGTAAGAGCCCACAAAAAGATAATATCTCCCCAACCTATATACTGAATAAACGGATTAACAAACTCTCTTTTTCTTATAGATAGCCAAATACTGATTGACGCAAGCAAAAAGCATAATATAAGAGAGTTGTAAAACATATTTGACATAATTGTTATGTAACTCTTCATATGTATGCTGTTAACTATTACTAATAATACAAAGAGAAACAACCATAAAACATTGATTTCTCTTTTTCTATAATCTTCTATTGCCATAACAATTAGAGGTATAGCTGTTAATAAGGATATTATATAGTTCCACCACATAACTCAATGTTAATCTTTGGTTACTTCTTTTAATTCTTTTTTCTCATTGATTTCCCAGACATTATAGATTCCATCACCGTCAAAATCGGCGACTGCTTTTGCCTGAGCCTTAAATCCGCTTTCCGATACTTCGATGACTGCAATTTGATAATTTGCACTCCCCCCTTCATTGGTTAATACCTGTTGCTCAAAACCGAGTTCTTCAAAAGATGAAGAGTACTTTGAACAAGAGTAATAGTAACTCTGTTGTAGAGAATACAAAAACACAAGTTGTTGTTTGGCTTCCGTCGCTTTTGCTTTTGATATTAAAGGCATAAGATTTGGTAGGGCTATCAACACCAGGATGCCGATTATAACAAGAACAACCAATAATTCCGGTAACGAAAATGCCCTTAATTTTGTGTTGAAATGATACATGTTTTTTTAAAATTCGTTATTTAATCGTTCGTTTATTTGTTCTTGAATATCTTCCAATTAACTATTTCTTAATTTTTTTAATTATTTTCTATCTTCTGACTATTAGGGCATTATATTTGTGCCCTTTTCTTTTGTTTTATAAATTTTATTTATATATTTGCGTTCAATAAAACGAACGTTTTTTTGAACACTTCTCTCTTTGATTTCTTATAATAAAATAGAAAACGTCGCATCATATGAATATTGCATATATAAGAATCAGTACAGACAAGCAAACACTAGAAAATCAGAGAATTGCAATTATAAACTACGCAAAAGACAATCAAATCCAAATCAATAAATGGTGCAAAGAGTGCGTCTCCGGCACTAAGTATGAGGAAGAAAGGGCTTTAGGAAATGTTTTGAAAAACCTTAAGAAAGGGGATATTATTATAGTTTCAGAAATTTCAAGATTAAGCCGTAAAATGTTCGAAATTTATTCAATATTTAATAAGTGCATCAAATTAGGCGTAGAACTTCATAGTGTAAAAGAGAAATTTAGAATTGCAGATGATATTCAAAGTCAGTTTATGGGAATTGCATTTGGAATGTCAGCCGAAATTGAAAGAAATCTAATTTCTGCAAGGACAAAAGAGGCACTATCTATAAGAAAAGCAAATGGGGTTATACTTGGAAGGCCTAAAGGATCGAGCAGAAAGCAAGATAAATTGACACAAAACATAGAGGAAATCCTTGAAAGGGTCAAGAATGGCGAAACCATTACTACTATTGCAAAAGAGTATTCTGTTGCCAGGGGAACTATCTATTCCTTTCTTAAAAAAGAGAAGATTTATTTTAGTTCTTACCATGGACAAATCAGCACTTGATATATTCACGGGAATATATTTGGGTAACAAAAGAAAGGGGATATCACTTACTCTCAAGGATGACTTGACTCTTGCATGCAAGAGAATGTCAGAAAAAATCAGGAACACTCATCGTAATGGTCAAGAGTTTCTCTATGGAGTTTGCAATTGAGAAGAAGACAGAATATGTGCAATTATAAGCAGAAGGCTCATGTAAAGTGTGCAATATTGAAAAGACACAATCACCTGAAAATAGACTGGTTCTTTACTAACAAATGTAAACCACTGGAGAATCCTAGATATCTTTACAGATAAAGTCTAGGGGCTTACAACAGTCTCTTTTTTGTTATCCCGGCTACAAAATCCTTTAGATAAAAGGGTTCAAAGTATGCGACATCCACAAAATCGCCCAATAAATACTTTCTT